>Ga0326728_10001964_pt1 | contig 70273 bp, 53 predicted proteins | sample MB3enrmetagenome_FD_207602 | JGI IMG/M metagenome (GOLD analysis project Ga0326728, IMG submission 207602) | Lab enriched peat soil microbial communities from McLean, Ithaca, NY, United States - MB31MN | ecosystem: Environmental > Terrestrial > Soil > Wetlands > Peat | place: USA: New York... | reverse complement strand
AAACGATCGATTGGATTTTTCAGGAGATCCGCGCTCAAGCACGTCCCTCATGCGAGCGCCGCGAGAGCTGTGGCCCCGTGCAAAAGCAGTGGCTCGATGCAATGGTGGAGGCGGCGGGAGTCGAACCGGAAACTCGTGTTGAAAGCACTCAAGTTAATGATTCTGGGAATGCCTGAATTGGCATGATTTCCAAGATTGCCAAATCTACTGTACGGTCACTGTACAGTCTCTTCCCAGAATCTCCAGAACTCCCAAAGCTCCACATCCAGACGGCCCCTCTTGGCGAAAAGAGCATTCTGAAGTGCCCTCCCAGTATTTCATAGGTCGATCGCAAAGCTAGATGTAATGTCTTCTCCCGCCGCGCCCGGTCGAGATGCGGAGTTGCAGACTGGCGAAGCCTCCTCCGCCGGACTCATCTCAATGATTGTTCCCCTGCTCCCAGTCCAATTCCTTGCATCGTCGCCCGGCTCTCGATGAGCGCCTGTCATTCCCAATCGAGAACGGAAAACCACGTGTCCCTGAAGGCGACTACACGTCCAAGTGAATGCTTGTTGGATTGCCGACCCTCGATTCGGAATCTCCGCTGGCGCTTTTCAACGTCTTGAATGTGTGGCTAAGATGGGGGCCACACGCCGCATATGCGGCGACGGCAGGAACGCGGAGCTCGACTTCTGTGCCCGCGCCGACCTCACTACGGATCACTATTTCACTCCCAATCAGTTTGGCCCGTTCGCGCATGCCACGCAAGCCATAGTGTCCTTTGCAGCCCTCAGCATCCAAGGATTTTGAGTCGATCCCCTTTCCATCATCGCGAACAAGAACCCGGAATTCCTTTTCTTCGTGGTGGATCTCTACCTTTATGTGCCGGGCTTCGGCGTGTTGGAAGCTATTGCGGAGGGCCTCGATGGCAATGCGGTAAACCTCGCGGGCAAAAGTCGGATCCAGCTCGCTGGCAACGCCTACAAGCTCGACATGGAATACGGGAGAGCCATCGTCTCCGCGATCGTCTGCGAGACTCTCTCCAAAGGTCCTTATAGCGACTGCCAGGTCGTTGATTTCGACTTCGGGTGAGCGCAACTCCTGTATCGCATCACGGCCTTCGGTAATCGCTTGCGCAGCCATGTCAATTGCACTATCAAGCATCTTCTTGGCTTCAGCCGTGCGGGTGGGCAACAGGCTAGAGGCAGCATGAAAATGAAGTAGCGTTCCTTGAAAACTCTGCAAAAGAGTATCGTGTAGCTCTCGAGCAATGCGTGTCCGCTCGCGAACCCGCTCTTCCAGGCGCACTTTTTCCGCCCGCAAGCGATCAGTGATGTCGCGAGCAACCTTCAACAGAAAGCGACGTCCGCCGTACGAGACCAGGCTGGTGTGTACTTCGACAGGGAACGTTGACCCATCCTTTCGCCGATGCCAATGTGTGTCGAAGACGGTCTCACCCGTCGCCGCCCGCTCCGCGGCTGATTCCATCTCCGCTCGATCCGAATCTAGGTGGAAGGCAACTGCCGTTTTCCCGATCAGTTCCTGCCGAGTGTAACCAAGGCTCTCGCATGCCTCCCGGTTCACATCGACAATGGTCCCTTGCCCGAGATCCTGGACGAATAGGGCGTCGCCTGCGTGGTCCACAAACGTGCGAAAGCGCGTCTCGCTCTCGTGCAGCGCTTCCTCGGCACGCTTGCGTGCGGCCCCGGAACGCAGGGTGACGATGCCGAACGCCAAATCGCCAGCCAGTTCCTCAAGAAGCCTAACCTCTTCCGGTGTAGAAGCGTTGGGCTGCGCGGAATAAATGGTAAGACTGCCAAAGGCGTTGCCGTGTTCGTCCTTGAGCGGCAGAGCGATGCTGGAACGAAAATCGTGCTGCAAAACGCTTTCCCGCCAGGGTGCAATTCGAGGATCCGTTGCTAAATCCTCAGTGCAGCAAGTTTTCCCGCTCCGGATGGCCGTTCCGGTGGGGCCGCGTCCAAGCTCCGTGTCGGCCCAGGTGAAGCCGACGGTTGCGAGATATCCTTCCTCGGCCCCGCTCCACGCGACCGGGCGCACGCTTTTTGCCTCGTCGTGTTCGCCATAGGCCACAAACGCCATGCGGTAGCCCGCCTCCTCGCAGACGATCCGGCAGATTTCTTCGAGCAAGCTCTGCTCGTCGGTGGCGCGCAGCAGGCTCTGGTTGCAGTTGCTGATCGCCTGCAATTCGCGATTCAAACGACGCAACGCCTCCTCCGCCGCACGAACTTGGCTGAGGAACCGTTTCGCCAGCAACCACAGCAACACCGAGGTCACCGCGATAAAGAACCAGCCCTTGTAGGTCTGCACCCGCTCGGCCAGTTGGAGGTCGGGCACAAGGTAGAACGAAAGGCGGTCCGACACGAGGATCCACAATGCCCCGAAGAAGGCGTAAATCAATGCAAGTCTCAGGGCCGGACTCGGAAGGCTTGCTTGCTCTCGCAGCACGTCGCGACTCTGGCGAAGATCAGCCTCGACGCGCCGCCGAACCGTGCCAAACCAGGACACGAGCGCAGCGAGCGCCGTAAAGATGATGAAATACGGGATCTCGGACCAGTAGATGTAGGGGGTGCGGACGGGCTGCACGAAGTACCAGTAGAAGGTGATTGCGGAGAAGAGCACCGCCAACGCCGCAGGTCCTGGCCCTCCATACCAGGAACTTATGGCCACCGCAAACAGCAGCAAAAGCGCGGAAGGGACGTGGAAGTGGAAATGCTCAAGGACCAGCGATGCCCCTAATGCGACACCGACGGAAAGAATAGCAAGCGCGTAGTGCTGGAGCTGGATCCTGCGCAGCGGCCCCGATGGTCGCTGGGTTACGGACTCATTCGCGTCGCTACCTGACCGGTTCATTTGCCCCACCACCGATTCCGAGCATGGTCGGTCCTACCGCTCTGAATAGGAGGTGTCCCCTACACTCTCCGCTCTCGCGAGGTTAGAACCTGTTGAACTTAATACGCAGTGATCCAAATCACACATCACCAAGTGACGCAGGGTGGCCGGTGCGTTCACGCCGGTGCTTCGAGCACTCGATGAGAGCTTGGGACAACTGAGGGAGAGAAAGAACGGCTCTCTGGGAGAACGTAAGGCCGCGTGAGTTCGCCTGCAAGATCGCTCTGAAGGGCGATCTGACAGGCTCACAAGCTTCCGAGAACTCGCCCTGAGCTTGTAACAGAAATAGGGGACCGCTCACAACCGAGTTGGTCGTATCCTGACATGTACGAAAGCACGAGGGCAGGTCAGTGTGATGCGCAACACGTGTATGAGTATCACAATCGTGATTTTTTCCGTTTCATCACCGTCTTCCGCTCAGGATGGATATTTTGCCTATTGGTTCCACCGAGTGGATAAAACGCAGGCGGAACAACCACATTGGGCTAACCCCTTGTCAACTACCACGCCCCGTCTTCAGGAAGGGCCCCGCTACGACCAACGTTGGCAGGTGAACACAAAGGGGGTGACAACCGACAACTATGACGGCGGGAAGGGTTTGGAGTTAATCCCGTTTGAGAAGGTCGAGGTCATTTTCAACGTACCCCCATACCTGGCTCACAATGATCCCGCCGTGCACGACGGATTTGGCGATGTGGCGTTCCTGATCAAGTACCGGCTTTTCTCAGCAAACGAGGAGCACGGCAACTACATTCTGACAGCCTTCTTGGGTTGGAGTGTGCCCACTGGTTCTTATACGAACGGTTCACGGCACGCAATCATCACGCCGACGATAGCCTACGGAAAGGGATTCGGTCACTTTGACGCTCAAGGCACATTCGGAGTCGGCCTTCCAGTTGCCGATACCCATGCAGTGGGACGAACGTACGCCTGGAACAACGCGTTTCAGTACCGCCTTTTTCGCAAGTTCTGGCCTGAAGTGGAGATGAACTCGACATTCTTTCAGGACGGAACGAGTGATGGCAAGAAACAGAATTTTGCCACTCCCGGTTTGGTGATAGGGCGATTGCACTTGTGGAAAAGAGTTGGCTTAACAATCGGAGGCGGATACCAGATCGCGACAACGCACTTTCACCCCACGAATCACAACGCTATCCTGTCGATCCGATTCCCATTCTGATTCTCGGCAGAGGATGGCAATGTTCTTCGCTTTTTCTATGCTTTTCTCTAGCAAGCTATTGAAAATAAATGTGTTAATGGTGGAGGCGGCGGGAGTCGAACCGGAAACTCGTGTTGAAAGCACTCAAGTTAATGATTCTGGGAATGCCTGAATTGGCATGATTTCCAAGATTGCCAAATCTACTGTACGGTCACTGTACAGTCTCTTCCCAGAATTTCCAGAATTCCCAAAGCTCCACCTTCAGACGTCCCTTTTTGCGAAAGAGCATTCTGAAGTGCTTTCGTAGTATTTCACAGATTTTGCTCAAGGAGTTTTTCGTCGCATCTGAGTGGCTCTATCTTGCGATTCCAACCCTGGTAGTTCGTAATGACCTGCCTCGGGGACAGACCGCTCTACAACCAAGCTCGCAACCGCGTTGAGGGCAGCGCTCTAGTTATCGTTTTATCACGAGCCGTGATTCCACCGGTCCTGATCGTGAGACAAAACTTCAGGCGTCACGAAGTCGATGCTTCTTCTAGGAACTTGTTGAAATAGGTACCTCTTGGCCTGCCCGGTTATTTGTACCAGCGTGAGTGTTAGTGGACTGCCCGTTCGCCTTCCTATGGTGGCTGCCAGGTCGCGCAGGCTTGGTTCATGGAAAGCGGGTCTATTAAGCATGCCATCGAAGAGATGGGCAATCTGCCGAACTTCCTGCCTCGCCTTACAATGGCTCTCCGCTCCGGCCGATGAGGTAGCCCTCGATTTTGCTATCTTTGGCCCTGAACGCGCGCGACGCGTCGCTCCACTCTCCTGTGCAATCTATTGTGAACTACTCAATTCGCCGTCCTTGCGAATCTCGAGGACGCGCATCATGTCGCGGTCCTTCTGCTCCCATTTCTTCTTGATCTCGTCAAAGCGCGCTGACTGCTCAGCGCGGCGAGGATCGCCTGTGCGGGCATACATCTCGAGCAGACCGAAGTTGGCAGAATAGTTATCGCGGTCGAGGGCGAGAGCGCGATTGAGATACGTAGCGGCCTGGGTGAAATCGCGAGTGGTCACAGAGATTTGTCCCAGTTCAGCGAGAACGTCAGGTTGATCCGGCCGCGCTGCAAGCGAATGCTTCAGATCGTCGACGGCCTGATCTGTGTGCCCTTCCTGGCGCGCAATGCGGCCCAGGTAGAAGTATGCGTCCGGCGCACTTTGCCGGTCGTTAATGACTTGTTCGAGCCAAATGGCCGCGGTGTCGTAGTCCTTGGCGCGATAGTAGGCTTCTCCAAGCTCAAGCTTGCCGGCCGGGTCCAGCCGCCGCAGCGAATGATATTTCGTGAGATAAGGAAGCGCCTGAGAAGGGTCGCTTGAGTAGGAAATGACGCGGCCCAAATCGAAGTTGTACATGGGATCGTCGGGAGCGAGCTTAACAGCTTCTTCGAGCGCCTTGCGCGATTCACCATACAAGCCCATCTCCAGGCATATTGCACCGTATTGATATGCCAGACTCGGATCCTTCGGCTGGAGATCGCGGGCGTGCGCAAGGTAGCCTAGGGCGCCCAGATTGTCCTTTGTCGCGCGCGCGACGCGCGCTAGATCCACGAGAATGCTCACGGACGATGGTTCAGCGGAATAAGCCTGCTCCAGTTGGGTGCGTGCATCGGCAAGTCTGCCTTCGGCTTCGAGCGCAAGGCCCAAAATGCGAAGCCCGGCCGAAGAGAGCGGATGAAGAGACCTAGCAGCCGTGAAAATCTCGTCGATCAAGTCGGCGCGGCGAGCGCGGCGCAACGCGGGCAGGCATGCATCCGCATCCTGTTCGGTGAGGTCAGGGTTGGATGCGAGCGCACCAGCAGACTTTGTGGTCAGGTTCTTTGCGCCGAGCGACGCTTCGTCGGAGCACTCGAGATCTTCGGCGCCGATTTGCACTCGAGCATCTGGACTCAATCGGGCCAAGTATTCGAGCGAGCGCTGATATTTCTTTTCCCAGGCCAAGATCATTGCAATCTGATACTTGGCCTCGTCATTCGTGGGTACGAGGCGAAGGGCATTTTCGCTGAACGTGAGGGCTTCAGAGCGCGCGGCGGAATCCTTCTCCGCTGTCCGCATATCGATGCGGCTCAGGTTCATATAGGCGCTTGCGAGGCTCGGGTCGTGGCGGATGGCAGCTGCAAAGGCCTGGCGGGCGCCAGCAGTGTTGCCCTGCTCGATTTCAATGACGCCCAACAGATTGTCGAGGCCGCCGTCGTTGGGATATTGCCTTCGAGCAGCGGTGAGAGCGGCTTGCGCGTCATCGAGATCGTTGGCTTCAATCAGTGACTGTATCGAGAGGACCATCTTCTTATAAGCGGCGGAACGATTCTGTGCAGAGGCAGGCGCGGGCAGGAAAAGCACTGCGATGGCAAGCAGGTGAAAGAGTGAACCGCGATGCTTGCCGCGTAGGGGGTGCACAAAGCGATGATGTGTTGCTGCAAATTGCTCTGCGTTCGTTTTCTCCACTATACTTTCTCCCATGATTCCTCAAAACTGGATACTGCGATCCGCGGCTTTCTTGGCAGTGATTCCGGGAATTTGTTTTGCGGTCTATCCGCAAAAGCAGAACTCCCGTGAGGAATCAACGCCGCGAGCTTCGCCCATCCAATTACTCGGCCTGACCGACGCACAGACAATCGAACTTCAACATGCGGTTGAGACTCACGATTATGTTACCGCTGAGAAGCTGCTGCTGTCAGAGATCAATAAAGACCCACATTCGCAACGCGCGGCGAAACTCCTGGCCTACGCAGGTAGCGTGTACTTCCTGAACGCCGATTACCTGAATGCGGCCATCGCATGGAAGAAATCCGACGCCATCACGCCGCTCACGCCCCCTCTTCAATTCTCGCTGGCTATGGCGTACATCCGCATATCTCATTCTGATTGGGCGCGCACCGCACTGGAATCGCTCGCCACGCAAGATCCGAAGGAAGGGCTCTATCCCTATTGGCTCGGGCGGCTCGACTACGATGGTCACGATTATCCGGGTGCGATCAAACATTTCCAGCATGCGATTGAACTGTCCCCGAAAATAGCTCGGGCCTACGACAATCTGGGACTTTGCTACTACTACCAGAACGAAAACGAACTGGCGATCGAGAACTACAAGAAAGCGATTGAGTTCGACAAGGGCGCGCGGCATCCCTCACCCTGGCCGTATCTAAACCTTGCCATTACCCTCCAATCCCTGAACAACTATGACGAAGCTGAAAAAGACCTCCGTGAAGCTTTGCGCATCGACCCGGAGTTCAAGCAGGCCCATTTCCAACTGGGAATCGCGATGGAACAAGAGGGGCGACTGCAAGAAGCGATTACCGAACTGCGGGAAGCGTCACAGATCGATGCCAAATACCCCGAACCACACATGGCAATGGCGCGCATCTTGCACAAATTGGGGCAGGAAGATGCGGCGCGCGCCGAGGTGCAGGCTTATTTAAAACTTCATCCGCCGTCGACTCCCAGCCAGGAACCCGACAAATAGAACTGCGCCACCCGCTCGGGACGACCGGATGGCGCAGGCGAGAAAAGTCGCCTGGCAGGCTGTTGAAAAATGGGGAACAAGTGATGAACCCGCGTGCGAATTTCTCACAGAGGCTGAAGCCCCCGCTCATTTTGTTGCATTTGCGGCACGACTAGAGTCGTGCCCTGACACTTCGTACCCCAACGACGCATTTTTCAGCAAGCTCCTGGAGCTCAAGGCGGCCGGAGAACTGGATGGTGCGCGGTGTGCTGACCGACCCGTTCCAGGTTCCGAAGACGCGCTTGCTCTTTCACAGGAAAAGACCGGGAATCTCAGGTTCCCGAAACGTCCAACAGCCCCGGGATTGGCCCCTTTCTCAACTTAAAGATTGAGAACGCCAGAAAGCGCAGACAGGTATTCGATTGTCAACAGGAACGCTCAAAATGTTCTTAAAGATTAGTAAAGATCACAGGTGTCCGGCTAGAAGTCGACAGAATCAGTTGGTTGCGTCTGTTGGCGCAATGAGAGGAGCCCGCGGAGCTGTCGGCCTGGATCGTGATTTTGCCAGATCGTTTGCAGACGACCTTCAAGGCAAAGGGCGGGAACAAAAACTAGCGAACACTCAAACCGCCGGTGCCCACATTGTTGCGCAGGGATATACTTCTCCCACCGGGACGTTCATGCGCTTCCTGGGTCAATCTGCTCGGTCAAGCTTCGAGGACGGAGTTTCGCATAATGAGTCTTGTGGATGAGTGCGGCGATCAGCCGCAAGAACCAAACTGCCTTTCAACGGACAGCAAGAGACTTATGAATGTCGGGCTAAGCGGTTTGAACTGCGCAGCCCGCGAATTCATTGTTGCCATTGCCGTCGGATTGATTCTTTGCGCGGCATGGTTGTCCGGGCTGAACAAGACAGTTGCGGGTGCAACGAATTCACCCGCCAGCATCACCGTCGATTACCCTCTTAATGGCTCGGTCTTTCCACCCGATATGGAGGCGCCCACATTTCAGTGGCGCGATCCGGCTGTGAGTGCCGTCCGCTGGCAGATTGACGTAACGTTTGGCGACGGTTCGGCAGCGCTGCATATGACATCGAAGGGCGAAGGCTTGAAGATTGGCGAGATCGATCCGCGGTGTATCTCAACCAGCAACAAGTTGCCCACGCTGACGGCTGAACAGGCGGCAGCGCACATATGGAAGCCGGACACGGCAATGTGGGCGGCCATCCGCGAGCACGCTGTCGATCATGCTGCCACGATCAGCATTACCGGCTACGCGGAGGCGAATCCGGGAGTAGTGCTTTCGCGCGGGGCCATGCAACTCACCGTTTCGCGCGATCCTGTGGGAGCGCCAATCTTCTATCGGGACGTTCCGCTGATGCCATCGGCGACGGAGAAGGGCGAGATCAAACCGCTCGATCACAACGCGGTTCCGCTGATTGCCTGGCGCATGAGGGATTTGTCTGAACCGGAGAGTCATGTGGTGATGACCGGCCTCCACTCCTGCGCAAACTGCCATTCCTTCAGCCGGGATGGCAAAACGCTGGGGATGGATATGGACGGTCCGCGCAACGACAAAGGCCTCTATGCAATTGTCCCCGTGACACCGAAGATGACCGTTCGCATCAGCGACATGATCTCCTGGGCCGCATTCGGCGGAGAAACAAATTCGCAACTCAGGATCGGCTTCATGTCGCAGGTTTCGCCCGACGGCAGGTATGTGATGACCACTATCAAGCCGCTGGGAACCAAGAACGCCGACTTTTATTACGTAGCCAACTTTGCCGACTACCGTTTTCTGCAGGTCTTTTATCCTACCCGGGGAATTCTGGCTTGGTATGACCGAACGGCGAAACTCCTGAGACCGTTGCCTGGCGCCGACGACCCGAAGTACGTGCAGACGAGCGCCGTCTGGAGTCCCGATGGTAAGTACCTGGTCTTTGCCCGCGCCGAAGGCAAGGACGCGAGCCCGCCCGGCATGAAGCTCGCAACCTATGCCAACGATCCCACTGAGATACAGATCAAGTACGATCTCTACCGCATCCCTTTCAACGAAGGCCGCGGCGGCGTGGCCGAACCGATTGCGGGCGCTTCACAAAACGGGATGAGCAACAGTTTTCCCAAGATATCTCCTGACGGCAAGTGGATGGTCTTTGTGCAGGCGCGCAATGGCCAGCTTATGCGGCCTGACGGCAAGCTGTACATTGTTCCAGCGGAGGGCGGTAAAGCGCGGCTGATGAACTGCAACACGCCGCTAATGAACTCGTGGCACAGCTTTTCGCCGAATGGGCGCTGGATGGTTTTCTCGTCCAAGAGCCGGACGCCGTACACGCAGATGTTTTTAACGCACATCGACGCGGACGGAGATGACACGCCGGCAATTCTGATTGAGAACTCGACGGCCGCGAATCGCGCCGTGAATATTCCCGAATTCGTCAACATGAATCCCCGCGGAATCGAACACATCGATACGCCCGCAGTGGACTTCTACAAACAGTACGACGTGGCGGCAGACCTGGCGAATAGTGGCCAGTATGTGGCGGCAATTCCGGAATGGAAGAGGGCGCTCGAAATGCAACCCGACGATGTGAGCGCTCACTTTAACTTTGGAGAGACGCTGCTTCGCGCAGGCAGGCTCGAAGATGGCATTGCCCAACTTGAGGTGTCGATCCGGCTGAACCCGCACTTCGCTGAGGCGCACAACAATCTGGGAGTCGCGCTCGGCCACCTCGCCCGCAATGAGGAAGCCGAGATGCAGTTGCGGATGGCAATCAAGGAAAATCCCGACTACGCCGAGGCGCACGATAACCTCGGAACGACGCTTATGGTCGAGAATCGGCTTCTGGAAGCACAACAGGAGTTAGAGAGGGCGCTGGAGTTGAAGCCAGACCTAAGCAATGCACGGATTAGTTTGGGGCGGACTCTCATGGCGGAGGGCCACCTCGACGAAGCTGCCGCAGTGTTGCGTGAGACGGTCGCCAAGGATCCGCGGAACGCAGACAGCTACATCGCACTGGGCCAGTTGGAGGTCGCCAAGAGTGATCTTGACGGTGCCGTGGCCCAATTCCACAGGGCCCTCGAGATCGATCCCGCCAATGCCGAGGCGGAGGACGATTTAGGTCATACGCTGTTGCAATTGGGAAGCATCGATGAGGCGATTCCGCATCTCCGCAAGGCATTGGAGCTTGCGCCGCAGAACGGCGAGACTGCGATTGCTTTAGGTGTAGCGCTGGCAAAGAAAGGCCAGTTGGACGATGCGACGTCGCTCTTCCAAGAAGCCTTGGCCTTGATGCCGGACTCCTCTGACGCGCATTACAACCTCGGCAAGGTACTGGTGTTGACTGGTCACGGCGCGGAGGGTCTTGCACACTGGAGGCAGGTGTTGAGCAAGGATCCTGACAGTCTGCAAGTGCTGAACGATACCGCATGGGTGCTTGCCACTTCGCGCGACGACACACTTCGCAACGGCAATGCGGCGCTGCCGCTGGCCGAGCACGCTGTCGAGCTTACTTCGGCTCGCGAGCCGGCGATTTTAGGCACACTCGCGGCTGTGTTCGCCGAAACCGGCCGCTTCGATAAGGCAATCGAGTTGGAGCAGCGTGCAACCAAGCTGGCGACGCAACAAGGCAATTCAGTCCTGGCACAGATTCTTAATGCACGCCTTGCGCTCTATCAGGACAAGACTCCGATTCGGCAGTAAGCTACGCATCGCTTTCAAAATTCTCTTAGGGATTACTGAAGATTCTGTGCAAATCGTACACGGAACGGGGCCTAAGCCTACCTATTGTCAATGCTTTATGAGATGGATAATTGCGCTTACCAAGTCTCACAAATCATGAGGATCTCGACAGTTAAACTTTGCACGTATGTGCAAAGCCCGGCTAGAATCGTCTGGCTCTCATTCCTGAAGCCAATGCCCTTAAGCCGCAGATCGCTTTTGGCTGCTTTTGCAGCGAATTTCTCTATCATTGGGAGGGCCAGCCGGCTCTTTTGCCAGGGGTTGCCAATCGGCAGCGCGCCAATCGCGCATACCATCGAGGATCAACGGGCTTCTTCAACGACGGCGACAGATCCAAGTCGGGCGTTTTGGTTTACCGACATTGCGTCGCGATCGCCATTCGCCTACCGATCCAACAACGACTTCACGGGCCGCAAGTACTTCCCGCAGCCGATGTGCGGCGGGATCGGCGTGATCGACTACGACAACGACGGCAGGATGGATCTGTTCTTCACGAATGGAGCCAAGCTGCCGGATCTGAAGAAGACCGGGCCGGAGTATTTCAACTGCTTGTTGCGCAACAAAGGGGACAGGACGTTTGAAGATGTAACGGAGAAGGCCGGGCTGGATGGAGCGAACTTGGACTTCAGCTTTGGCGTAGCGGTGGCCGACTATGACAACGACGGGTTCGAAGACATCTTCGTCTGCAACGCCGGAGAGAATGCGCTCTACCACAACAACGGAAACGGAACATTCACGAATGTGACCGCAGGATCGGGACTGGAACGCAAGCCGGAGAACGTGCTGAGCGTGGGAGCAGCCTGGTTTGATTACGACAACGATGGTCTGCTCGACCTGATTGTGACCAACTACACCACTTGGACACCCCGAACCGACAAACGATGCCTGATGGGACCCGATCAGGACGAATATTGCAGCCCGACGGTCTACGAGAGTGTCGCCTCGAGACTGTATCGAAATCTCGGTAATGGGAAGTTCGAAGACGTCACAGAAGAATCCGGCATCGGATCGGCACTGGGGAAGGGCATGGGAATCTCCATTGCCGATTTCAACGGTGATGGACTGATGGATATTTTTGTCGCCAACGACACTGAACCGAACTTCCTGTTCATCAACCAGGGCAACGGAAAATTCAAAGAGAGCGGCCTTGAGTACGGCGTGGCGTACAACGCGCAAGGGACTTCGGTTTCGGGCATGGGTTGCGATGCGAAGGACTTCAACAACGATGGATGGGTCGACATCGTTTACAACGACCTCTACGGGCAGGTCTTCGGACTGCTGAGGAATGACGGCGGAAAGTCGTTCACGGATATTTCTTGGCCGAGTAAATTTGGAGCGCTGACCAGGAACCTGTCGGGCTGGAGCATCGGATTTATCGATTACAACAACGATGGGTGGAAGGACATCTATTCGGCCAATGGCGACGTGGACAACCTGATGGCGACGGCAAAACAGCACGACACCATGTTTCAGAATGTCGACGGCAGTCACCTGGTGGACGTGACGGAAGCGATGGGCCCCGACTTTAGCTTCGTGGGATATCAGCGCGGATCGGCGTTCGTCGACCTGAACAACGACGGATCCATGGACCTGGTGGTGACTTCGCTTGGTGAGAAGCCGCGCATCCTGATGAACAATGCGCTGAAGTCCAACCACTGGATCCTGTTTGACCTGCGTGGCCGCAAAAGCAACCGTAGCGCGATTGGCGCGGCAGTCACAGTGACCACTTCATCGGGCCGAAAGCTCTATAACCATGTAAACCCGAGTGTGGGGTTCATGTCGTCGAGCGATCGCAGAGTGCACTTTGGCCTGGGTGCGGAAACGGCGCTCGACCATGTCGAGATTCGCTGGCCAAGCGGGATCGTGCAACGGATTTCGAAACCCCGGGTCGATCAGATCTTGAAGGTGGACGAGCCTGTCGATGCGGCGATGCATGGGAACTGAACCTGGCATTCACCCCTCTCGGGGCATACAGGATCGATCTGCGGTCGAGTGCGGTTCACTTCCCTTCCACGATCGTGACAACCTGGTCCGCCTTGATGTTGGTAAGGACCTGCTTAACACCAGTGGGCCAGGAGAGATCGATCCTGTCGATCGTAGTGGCTTTGCCGAGTCCGAAGTGCACGCGCTTGTCGCTCGACGAGTTGTAGCCAACCGCAGTTGTGGCCTGGTTGTATTGCACGCCCTCCGATGTTGTGATTTTGATTCTGGTGCCCAAGCCGTCGCGATTGTCCCTGGTGCCGACAAGCTTGAGAATGATCCAGTGATTCGCGTTGTTTGTACGGTTGATGAGCAACTGCGGCCTTTCATTGAGGGTGCTGACGACAATGTCGATCTTTCCGTCGTTGTTCAAGTCGCCAAGGGCCGCACCGCGATGCTGACGCGGCTCCGTGATTCCAGGGCCTGCGGTTGCACTGACATCGGTGAAAGTGAAGTTTCCGTTGTTGCGGAGCACCCCATTCGGGATGCGAGTGGGGCGATGCAGAACCTCGAGTTCGTTGTCGAGAATGGCGCCACCCGTCGTGAAGAGATCCTTCCATCCATCGTTGTCAAGGTCGAATGCATCGATGCTCCAGGCGGTCATGCGCCGGCTGAAGGCTGTCATGCCTGAGACTTCGGTGACATCCTCGAACTGGCCCCCGGTGTTCCTGTAAAGCGGAAATGTATTCCCGAACATCGCCGCGTGGACAATATCGTCTTTCCCATCGTTATTGAGGTCGCGAAAATCAGCGCCCATGCCGGCAACCACGCCGCCGTCGGCAGTATAGGCTACGCCGGTTTCCAGCGCGACGTCGGTGAATGTACCGTCGCCGTTATTGCGCAGCAGAAAATTGGGAAACGTGTCGTTCGAGATAAAGACGTCGGTGAATCCGTCGTTGTTATAGTCGCCGAAGGCCAGGCCCATACCTTTGCCGACGTAGCGATCGATGTGCGATGACGCGGAGACATCCGTAAAGGTTCCATCGCCATTGTTACGGTAAAGAGTGTTGCGAGTTCCCCCGAAGTTTCCCGGAGCGCAGTATGTGCGGACGCCATCAAGCGAACAGAGTTTCGCAGTCGCGATGTTGTAGTCGAGGTAGTTGATCACCAGCAAGTCGAGAAGACCATCGCTGTTGTAGTCGAACCATCCGGCTGCAACGGCCCAGGGCTTGCCCATTCCTGGAATGTTGCCGCAGACCCCCGCCTTCTCAGTGACATCAGTGAATGTGCCATCGCCGTTATTGTGCAGAAGCTGGTTGTGATTGACGCCGGCAACGTAAAGATCGCCCCAGCCGTCGTTGTCGTAGTCTCCGGCGGCGACCCCCATGGAGTAGCCAATCCCTTTTACGCCCGCCTGTTCCGTGACATCGGTGAAGGTACCGTCGCCGTGGTTGCGGTAGAGACGGTTGTAAAAGCTCGGATCCGATTTTTCGAGCGAGGGAATGGCGGCCCCGTTGGTGAAGAAGATGTCGGGAAGGTCGTCATTGTTGTAGTCAAAGATCGCGACTCCGCCGAGCATTGTTTCAATGGAATAGCGCTGCGGGCTGATGCTGTTCTTCAGTTGGAATCGAATGCCGGAGGTGTCGATGATGTCTTCAAATTGGATCGGGCCGATCGAGCCGGGCGATTTCGCGGCAGATACAGGATATGGACCCTCCGGTTTTGGGGCCGAAGGCGCGGCTTGCGCAGGAGCGGCTAAAGTTTGCGATGAAACGAATTTGCCCGCGAACAAAAGCCCGCTCGTTAAGCCCAACAACTTGGACATAACGCTCCGGCGGGTACAAAGTTCCCGGGTAAGAGCCTGCAAGTCCTCAGGTGGGTCAAAATCGCATGGCATGTGTGGCAAGTATATAGTGGATCGCAAGTATGGAACGCACGGCATTTGCTGAAGCGATCCGCGGAGAACTCGGACTTCACTTCACCAGTTGCATTGGTCCGGCGACGACCGGTTCTTGAACTCGCTATTTCTTGTCCAGCCGGAATGCTGCGGCCTGAAAATCTCCGCGGAAGTCCTCGTCCATTTCCATGCCGTGACTCATCCACCACGCGCCCGACGCAACGGCTGGACTCGCCGGGTGGAGCTTGCCCTCAATAGGGGTCACCGCGTATTGAGCCGATGGATCCAGCCCGCGAAGCTTGAGAATCGGGAAACCGCGCCCCTCCTGCGTGGAGTGGATGAATGCAAAAACGACTGATTGGCTCTTGTCGTGGCTGACCGTCTGCGTGGCAGAAAACTCGCTGCCATCGCGCGGCGAAATCAGCCGGTAAAGATCGCCCTGCACGATAGTGTTCTGAACTTGGTGGTATGCCGCAATCAGCCGCCTGGCCGTGGCCATCTCTTCGTCATTCCACTTGGTGATGTTGACCGGCAGAACGGGAAGTGAAAACGAATGATAGGATTGAATTGAATTCGCAGCCATTTATCTCGATTGGCTGGATTTCAGCGGAAGAATGAAGAAATCGCACCTCAAAGCACGCAAAGACATCTACGCAGTTGCAAAGCGAGCACGAGTTTCACCATCCACGGTATCTCGGGTGATGAATGACGTTCCAAGCGTAGGCACCAAGCTGGCTGCACGAGTTCGGGAAGCCGCCAGGGAATTGAACTATCAGCCCAACATTCAGGCCCGATCACTGGGGTCGGGTCGCACCCGTCTTATTGGTCTGATCATTACCGACATTACAAATCCATTCTTCCCGGACATGGTCCGGAGTTTTGAGCTCACGGCGGTCGGGCACGGCTATGAGATCTTGATGGCCTCGCTCTCGGATGACCCAGCGAGCGTCGATCGCTGCATGAAGCGGATGCTTGAGCGCCGGGTTGACGGAATTGCGGCGATGACATTCGGTGTTGAGAAACCCATACTCGAGCATCTTTCGGCTCGTCCCGTTCCCATCGTTTTTGTCAATTTCGATGCGTCTCTTCGGATTTCGGCATCATTGACGGTGAACTATCAACATGGCATTCGCCAGGCCGTTCAGCATTTGGCTGTTCTGGGCCATCGCGACATCGGGTTTCTTGCCGGACCGCTCCACGAAAAGGTGGTCGTGGAGCGGCTCAGGGCGTTTCAGGCGTCCATGGCTGAGATTGGCATTGAGGTCCCAAAGAAGTGGATACTGGAGGGGGACTATACACTTGAAGGCGGCATCACAGTCACTGAGAAGCTTTTGCGACAGAGCCACCAGCCGACAGCCATGATCTGCTTAAACGATTTGTCTGCGATCGGCGTTCTTCATGCGGTGATGAACCAGGGACTGATGGTCCCGGATTATTTATCGGTGATCGGGTTTGACAACATTCGCCTTGCTGCCTACACTTACCCGCCGCTCACGACCGTTGACATGCCTCGCGACGAATTAGCAGTCTCTGCCGTCCAAGCGCTGATCAGCATGATTGAAGGCGGAGTGGCGCCTCCCCGAAAGGAGATCACCACGCAGCTGGTCGTGCGCCGGACGACTGGAACTCCTAGACTCGCGCGCCTTACGCCTCCCAGGGGCCCGCGAATTGTGACAGTTTAGCGGCAGGCTGTCGGGGGTATAACTTAGGCGGGGAAAAAAGAAGCAGAACGACTGCGATGCACGGCACGTAGAGTGCGGATCGGATGCCGCCAAGCCGGGTCGAGGCAACTCCGGAGAGCCACGGCAATAATGCGCCTCCCACCGGTCCGCAGGCCAGTATCCAACCCATGCCGCGCAGGCCCCCGGCCTGCCGCAGCATGTTGGCCATCATCAGCGGATAGACCGCAGCCAGACTTAATCCACACGCTGCGGCTGTTACGCACACGGCGACCCCTTGGTCATTAAACCTCCCCGGAATAAAGGTGAGAAGCAGCACGCTGACAACCAGAGAATGAATAGTTGCGCTGAACAGCCTGGGCTCTTTGAAAATGCTCACTGCGAGCGGCGTGCACGCCCTGCCCAACAGGTGCGCGCCCCACAGGAGGGTAAATGAGATTGCGCCCACCGAGCTGGAAGGCACCAGTCCATTCGAGGTGGAAAATACTCGCTCTCCGTATGCGCGAATGGCAAATGAAGGCAACCATCCGCTGATTGCATTCTCTGTGCCCGTGTAGAGAAGAAAGGCAACGGCGAAGGCAATTTGTAATCCAAGGGACAAGCACGTAGGTTGGGCGTAGCGTGGCTTATCGGGCTTAGCGGCGGCGGTGGGCCTCGACAGCGCAAGGACCCAAGCAAAAATTCCGAAGGCGACTCCAATCGTGGCGAAGAATACCGAAGGCCCAAATGCGCGAGTGACAGTCTGAAGAATCCAGGGACAACTTACGGCTCCCACGCCCCACGCGAAATGCACCTTGGCCAGCGCTCCAGCTTCCGAGCCTCCTGACGCCGCGGTGAATTGGGTGACAAAGTTGTTTCCTGCGTTGATGATCATGCCCAGCCCCATGCCGTCCAGAAAAAACAGCCAGTGCGCCAGCATCCAAGGAGTCCAGCCGATGGCCGCCAGCGCCACGGCACAACAGCCACAGCCCAATGGGTAGCTCGTTTTGGGCCGGTATGTGGATAAAATCGAGCCCGTAATGGCTCCGCCAAACTGAAGGGCAAATAAGGCCCCCCCCTGATCATCGCTGATATGCCAGCTTCGCGAAAGTAGTGGCAGTGCCGGCCCAATGAGTACAGTGGCTATTCCAGTCACGAAGTATACGGCGAAGTGTTTGGGGGAAATCATTCCCCGCATCTGGGAGTTGCTTATTGCCATAGGGCCAACTTTATAGCGATTAGACCACTTGGACACGATCCAATTCCATCCCTGCCGAATATTATCGCCGCTGGTGAGCAATAGAGCCTTCTCGACTGGCAGCTCCGTATCCGTTTGGCCGTCATCCACAAAACGGATCGCCGGGGAAGAACTCAAAAGAGTGCTGGATTGAAGAATAATATCGGTTGATTCAGGTAGGCACCAAAGCTTACGGGAAAAAATCAAAGAGCGTGAGAAAGTACTTTCTGTCAAGGCTGTTATTTAATGGCGAGCTCATGTATTTGGTAAATAATTGATAATAAACGCTATAAAAAATCTATTGACAATTTGGCAAATGCGGGCGTAGTGTTCTTTCGCCGAGGAAACCAGCTAAACAGAAAGCGGTTTCTTGCTGGCTTTGGATCCCACCACTGCACGGGAGACCGTCACAACAATTTGAGGGGGACAGCATGAAGTGCGAAAGAGAAGTACGTCTGGCAGTTTGGCACTATGGCTTGGCCAGAATCTTGCAATCTAAAAGGCGTGTGCTGGCCACCATGGCGGCCGCTTATTTGATTCTCCTAGCCGGGCTCGGACTTCTATTCACAGCGACACCGGCAACTTTTGGGCAGGACATCAACGCGTCTCTGAGCGGCATGGTGACTGACCCGAACAATGGCGCCATACCCGGCGCCAAGCTGACACTTACCAACGAGGACACCGGCTTCCAGTCAAACTTCATCTCCAACGATGCGGGAGAATACACATTCCGCAACCTCACCCCCGGCAAGTACGATCTGGTCGTCACCGCCGCCAACTTCAAGTCCGAATCGAAGAAGGGCATTGAGCTGGCCGTCAACCAGGTTGCCCGTGTCGACATCCATCTGTCCATTGGCAAAGCAGATGAAACTGTAACTGTCAGCGCCGACACTTCGCTGATCAACTACGAGAACGCGTCGCTGGAAGGCGGAGTGAGTCCCGAAGTCCTCCAGGACTTCCCACTGGTCGTTTCCGGCGCGCCGCGTTCGGCGGTCGCTGTGGCCACCATGATGCCCGGAGTTACCAGCGGCGGCGGCGACAGCGCTTATAACGTGCGCATCAATGGCGGGATGGTCACCGGCGACGAAGCCATCGTCGACGGCGTGACCGCCGACGAGGGCTACATGGGCCAGAGCGGCATGGTGGCTTTGTGGTCCGACTTCGGCATGTCGCCTGACATTACCAGCGAAGTCCATGTGCTCACGGCCAACTACGATGCGCAATACGGAAACACCACTTCCGGCCAGCTCATCGTCCAGACCAAGAGCGGCGGCGAAAAGTTCCACGGCGGCGGCTACGAGTACATCCGCAACGATTTATTCAATGCGATCCAGTACGGCGGCACCCACAAGCCCCCCGACAAGGAAAACGACTATGGCGCCTACATCGGCGGCCCGTGGTATATCCCCGGCTTCCATGGCGACAAGTCGTTCCTCAAGGGCTACTTCTACTTCAACTGGGAAGCCTTCAAGGACCACGGCGGCGCGAATAGCACGACTGACTCGATCGCAACAACCGCGGAGCGTACCGGCAACTTCACCCAAGTGCCCACCCAGCTTTACTATCCCAATGATCCGACCAAGTATGGCGCGGATGCCGGTAAGGCAATTCAGTATGGCGGCACGGCCAACATGATGAACCCGGCGTACGAAGACTCCACCGCCAAAGCCTGGATGGCGGCTCTGCCGACTCCGACCAACAGCAACCTAATTGGCAACTACGAGATTCCCGTTTCCGGACAGCTGTCGCTCACCAGCAGTGAGAACGTCTACTTTTGGCGCGCGGACTTGAACGTTGGCGCCAAAGATCACCTCTACTACACCTGGTGGTGGCAGTACAGCGGCGTCAACACCGCCAGCGACCTGCCGGTGGCGCTTTCCAGCGCCCATCCGGCCAGCCCTGAGAACGCGCCCATCATTCGCCTCAACTGGGAACACACCTTGAACTACAACATGACCAACCACGCCAGCTTTGGCTACCTGAACCGCAATGAGGGCTACTTCCAGGCCGACCACGCATCCACCCTGCCGAAGGTTCCGGGCGTTGCCAGCACGGAAGATATGCCCACCATGACCTTCGGCGCCAGTACTACCAGCAACAATTCTGCGAACGATTACTCCACGCTGGGCAATGATGAACCGGCCAACTCGCACAATGACGTGACTACTCGTGGAACCTTGGCGTTCAACGACGTATTCACCGTGGTTCACGGCAGGCACACCATCAAACTCGGCTATGAATGGAGGCACATCGGCACCAGCATCCACAATGGAATTAATCGTGGCGGCACATTCAATTTTACGGAGAACACAACCGGCAACACGGGTTGCGCCCCCCCGGCTGCCCCGGCGACGAGATGGCCTCCTTCTATCTGGGCGCAGTCGGTTCCGCCACAACCACCTACTACAACGTCCCGGCAGAATATCCTCGCCAGTTGGGCTATGCTGTTCATGCCGGCGATGCGTGGCGCGTAACCCCCAAGCTCACGCTCGACTACAGCGTGCGCTGGGATTACATCACGCCCATGGCCGAGAAGTTCAACAACCTGACGTTCTTCGATCCGGTGGGCCTCAACCCCGGAACAGGAACCACGCCTGCCACACAACTGCCTGGCCGCCTGGCCTACGCCAGTAACAAGTGGGGAGCCGCAAGCTACGGGGCGCGCTATCCTGAAATCCCGTTCAAGACGGCCACTGCTCCACGCGTCGGCTTTGCTTACACCCTCAACGACAAGACCGTGCTGCGCGCCGGCTACGGCCTCTACTTTGGCCCGGCTTTCTATCCCGGCTGGGGTGGCGGCATGTCGCAGGACGGTCTCAACAAGACCGTCAATCTGTCAGAGTCCCCGAGCGGTACTTTCGAGGTGCCTGCTCTCTACCTGGAAACCGGCATCTCCGCGGCGCAGACCGGTTCAACCGCAAGCATCGTCAACTCCGCATTTGACAACGGCGGAGGCTCAATCTCGTATCGTCCGCTCGACGGCAACAGACGCCCCTATTCATCGCAGTGGAGCATGACGGTCGAACATCAGTTACCCAGCAACTTCTTCGTCAGCCTCTCCTATGTGGGCACCAAGGGCACTCACCTGCCTTCGTCATTGGGCCCTCTCAACGTTATCAACCCAAACAGCCCGCAAGTCCAGGCTATCGGCGCGCATCTGAGTGATACGTTCGCCGTGGGTCAGACAACGGCTCTCGACGGCGTTCTTCCGCCGTATCCAGGCTGGGCAGCGCAGATGACCGGGTGCGCCCCAACCGTGGCGCAGGCGCTGTTACCCTATCCGATGTACTGCGGCAATCTCCAAGGGCTGAACGAACAGCGCGCAACCTCCATCTACAACTCCTTCCAGGGCAAGGTGGAGCGCCATCTGACGCACGGCCTCTATTTGTTGGCAACCACGACAGTCTCGAAGATATACTCCGACGCTTCGGTTGGCACGCAAGCGGGCGCCGACAACGGCGCCGGAAACCAGGGCAACGACGGGCAGTTCTCGCCCTTCCTCACGAAGCCGCGGGCATGGACGATCACGCCGGACAATGTTCCGGTCACGGCTCAGGTATCGGCTGTTTACGATCTGCCCTTCGGCGTTGGCAAGCAGTTCCTCAACACTGCCGGCCCGTCCAACGCGGTCCTGGGAGGCTGGCAGGTAACGCCGCTCTTCCACTACGACTACGGCACGCCGATCTCGTTCTACGCCAGCAACTGCGCGACTTCAACAATCGCGCCGCAGCTTCGCGAAGGTTGCGTACCGGGCATTCTCCCTGGCCAGCTCGCCCAGTTGCACGGACGCAACGGCTACAACCCCTATAGCGGAAGCCCTTATTTGAACCCGTATGCGTTCGAGCCTTCGTCCGCATTCACCCAATTTGGCTACACGGGAACCGGTAAAGCCGTCACCGGGGTCTACGGCCCGAGCTACCAGAACCTGGATGTGTCGTTGAGCAAGAACACGCAGATCTTCGAAAGGGTAAACTTCAAGTTCAGCGCCAACTTCTTCAACTCTTTAAACAACCACTCCCTGATCGCTACGCAGGCCAGCGAATACGGCGGCCCCTCGGCGGCCTTCAACACAGACGTTTCAAAACCCACCAGCTTCGGAATGTGGAATGGCAGCGTCAGCTCGCCGCGCACGATTCAATTCGCAGGCCGTCTGGAGTTCTAACTGAAAGCCCTTTTGAGGCAAGGAGGGGCCTCGCAGCAATGCGGGGCCCCTTCGCAGCCCGATGAATCATTTGGAGCGGATTAATGGATCGTCGCGCGTTCCTGCATTCTACTGGGGCAGCTACACTTAGTGCCTTTATTCCCAAGCTTACAGGCGTTGTGCTCAATGCGCAGCCTGCGGTTTCCGATTCTTTCGAGTGGTCAACCCAAGACTTGGCGTTCACCTTCGCAGGGGCAGCGGGGCGACTACGCCAACGGTGTCTTGTCCCGCTCGGACTGCCTATTCCATCTGGTGGGAGCAACTCGGCCGGTGTGGAGGTTGCCCTTCAATGCAGCGGTGAGAATTCGCCCGACCAGGGCCTGAAATCGGCCGTAGGCCAGCCGGGCGCTCGATTGCTCTTCAGCGGGAAGAGGGTCGAGCCTGCCCCAAATGGTCAGCGTCTCGTCTGCTCCCATGTTGATCCTGTACTTTCTCTCCAGGTGGAATCGATCTATGAGGCGTTTGACAATGCGCCGATGGTGCGGCGGTGGACGCGCATTACCAACAATGGCAGCTCTGCTGTCGGAATCGACTTTCTAAGTTCGGCCATGCTGCACGGGCTCGCAGATCCGGAGAGTTACGATGAGGATCTGCGGATTCATCTTGCATTAAACAGCTGGATGGCTGAAGGGCAGTGGCATACGCTTAGGCCATCCGAGTTGGGTTTTGTTGAGAACGAGCGAACAAGCTGGTCTGAAGCCTCAGCTGGCAGCGTGGGAAGTTGGTCCACTGAGAAGTATCTGCCCATGGCAATGGTGGAAAACACCAGGCTTGGCCTGATTTGGTTCTGGCAGATCGAGCACAATGGTTCCTGGTACTGGGAAGTATCCAATGTGTCCGCGCAAAGCAATTATGCGGGCGATGTCTACGCCTATCTCGGCGGGCCTGACGATCTCCATGCCGCGGCCTGGAAGAACCTCCAGCCTGGACAGACCTATGAAACGGTTCCCGTCGCCGTCGGATGCCTGCGTGGTGGATTCAACGAGGCTGTGGATGCGCTAATTCGCTATCGGCGGTCGGTGTGTGAGCACTCGAGTCCAAGGAACTCCAGGTGTCCGGTCATCTTCAACGACTACATGAACTGCCTTTGGGGCGACCCGAACGAAGACAAGGAGTTGCCACTGATCGAGGCTGCGGCTGGAGCCGGCTGCGAATACTTTGTGATCGACGCGGGTTGGTATGCGGGGTTGAACGAGGATTGGAGTTCAACCATCGGCTCCTGGGAACCTTCAGCGACTCGATGGCCACACGGACTGAAGTTTGTACTCGATAGAATCAAGGATGCCGGGATGATATCCGGTCTCTGGCTTGAGCCGGAAGTTGCAGGGGTTCAATCCCTTTTGGCCGCGAAGCCTGACAACTGGTTTTTCATGCGCCATGGGAAACGTGTGCTGAAAAACTCACGGTATCTTCTCGATTTTCGCAATTCGGAGGTCCGCGCGTATCTCGATCAGGTGATCCATCGCCTAGTAAGCGACTATGGCGTTGGTTACATTAAAATGGACTACAATGTGGATTCTCTGCAAGGCACCGAGCTCAATGCGGACAGCTTTGGACAGGGCCTGTTGGAGCATAATCGCGCCTACCTTGCGTGGGTGGATCAGACGCTGGACCGTTACCCCGAATTGATCCTTGAAAATTGCGGCAGCGGCGGCGGGCGAATGGACTACGCCATGCTGTCCCGGTTCCAGATTCAGTCGATGACAGACCAGGAGGATTATCTTAAGCTGCCAGCGATCCTTGTCGGCGCATCTGCCGCAGTGTTACCTGAGCAATTGGCAATCTGGTCCTATCCTTTGGAGAACAGCAATCCTGACCAGGCCAGCTTCAACATGGTGACGGCAATGACATGCCGCATGCACCAAAGCGGGCGCATGGACAAGGTTGCAGCGCCCGTCTCGGCCCAGGTTGCCGAGGGCATTCGAATTTACAAAGAGGTTCTTCGCAAACATATCGTCCGAGCGGAGCCCTTCTATCCGCTCGGGCTACCGGATTTAACGGATCATCAGCATCCGATTGCGCTCGGGATGAAATCGCCCCAACAAACTCTGATCGCCGTGTGGCGACTTAGTGGCGATGCGAGCGTGGATCTGCCGGTCGCTTCGAGCAGCGCAGCGCTCGTTTATCCAGCCAATCTCGGAATTCAGGTCGAGGCCAACGGCAAGGTTGTGCGCATCGTCTTCCCTCGCCCGAACATGGGGTGCATCCTCACCGTTTAAGCACACGAGGCCGTCAAGTGTTGCCGGTGACTCAATGATCGGTCATTGAGGATGCCCGGCAGAAGTGGAACCTGCGAAATGCGGCCGGAAAACGGTATGGGCAGAGTGACAAATAGGCGGAATCGTCCGTGGCGCATTCACTGGCAGCGCAATACATAACACGCGATAGGCAGGAACATTGGGATCTGATCCAGCTGTGCCTCGCAAGAATTCCATCTGCACGCGTAGGTAAAGGCCTTTAACGGTTAAGACCGACAATGAAGAGCGAACACAGATGGTTTTGGCGAAGGCATTCGACGACGAAGCCAAATCGCACGGGCCCCAGAAGAGAATAGGAAGGCGTTGGCGAGCACACCGCTCCTTGAACCGACTTAGCCTCTTCCTCGATTGCTTCTCGCTGAGATTCAGGCTGCGAGATGGTAGCGATGATGCAAGCCACCGAGCCGCGGCATGGAAACCACTTTCGCATTCGCGATCGGGCCTTTTGCTGCTCTCCGGCTTGCAGGAGTTTGCTTATTCAAACCGAGATGCGTCCTGTGCCTCGCCAAAATACCGATCTGCCGTCGAATCATGTGGATAAAGGATTGTGCCGATCGAATCTGTCGGCGTGTAAAACTGGTTTCATGCTCCGGCTGCTAAGGCTCCTGGTTGTTCTCTTAACGCGGTGTTTTCACTCTCGCAGCGATCTCGTCTTGGAAAACCTGGCACTGCGGCAACAACTCACTGTTTTGAAACAGAAGCATCCTCACCCGAGACTTGCACCTTCTGACAGATTGTTTTGGATGATGCTGCGCCGGCTTTGGGCGGGCTGGAGACGCGCATTGATTCTCGTCCAACCGGAGACTGTCGTGCACTGGCATCGCAGAGGGTTCAAGTTGTTCTGGACTTGGATCTCCCGACATCGGGCCCGCGTGGGCCGGAAGTGTGTTAGTAAGGAGCTACGCGAGCTAATCTTCCGAATGGTTGCCGAGAACCCGACCTGGGGTGCGCCGCGCATCCACGGTGAAATGCGGATACTTGGCTTCGATCTTTCGGAGCGAACCGTGTTGCGGTGGATGAGAAAAGCGCCGCGAAATCCGGAGCCGGCAAAACGATGGGCGGCGTTTCTGAGTAATCATCGTGAGGCCATCGCCGCGATGGACTTCTTCACCGTGCCGACGCTCACTTTTGGCGTTCTCTTCTGCTTCTTCGTCATTGCGCACGACCGGCGTCGCGTCCTTCATTGCAATGTGACCGAGCATCCGACCAGCGCGTGGGTTGTTCAGCAATTGCGGGAGGCATTTCCTTACGAATCGGCGCCTGGCTATCTGATCTTTGATCGCGGTGCGAACTTCAGCGGAGAGGTCGTTGCCACTATAAAGAGCTTCGGCATCCAACCCAAGCGTACTGGTTTCCGAAGTCCGTGGCAGAATGGCGTTGCAGAGCGCAGGGTCGGCAACTGCCGCCGGGATTTGCTCGACCATGTGATCATCCTCAATGAGCGTCACCTGAAAAGCCTTTTGAATGAGTACGTCCGTTACTATCACAATGACCGAACTCATCTTGCGCTGGCCAAGACAACGCCTGCTGGCCGCGAGGTCGAGAAGCATACCGATCCATGCCGCGAAGTCGTTTCCATATCGAGAGTCGGTGGCCTGCATCATCGTTACGATCTTGCTGCTTGAGTTTCTGCTTCGGATATCCCTGATCGAAGTTTAAGATCAACTGCGGGAGAGGTGTCCTCGTCGACCCAGCGCCGATAACTCGGGAATGTTTTCCTGCCAACTTATGGACGCTGAACATTTCTTCAGCAGCAGAGAATGGGATTTGGAATTACCTCCGAGCTCATAGACGAAGCCACAGTTGCTCCCGGATTGGATTGTGGCGAGGCACAACACGGCCCGATCGGGCATAAGAACAGCGCGTCTCTTTTGAGTGGGGACAGCGAGTTCGAGCTTCAGTCGATTCGCCTCTTCCGCCTCAATGACTCCCGCATAATCACACATGAGCTGAAACACCGTCGAGCGCACAGCCTTGCCGATCGTGGGTGCGATAGCCGACAATCCTCATCTGTCGATTTCTTGTGGATCATTCAGTAAACTACGTAAGTATGTTGCTCCCTTACTTGTGATATCCATGGGCGACACATCGCGCTCGGCCCAGAGCGTGCCAGGAGCGTCCTTGACATCGGGCAGGAACCCGAAGCCCTCGATCATCAGATAGCCTCCGTATCCAACCCTTCCGAGCGAATCCAGTATCCCGGGGAAATCCACATGACCCTGGCCGATCACACTGCGGTCGTTCTCGCTGATGTGCATATGCCGGAGACGATTGCACAAAGAAAGGATCGCGACAGCAATACTCTTTTCCTCGATATTGGCGTGGAAGGTATCGATGGTGACGCCGACCCGGGGATGGCCGACAGCTTCGCACAGTGCCAGGGCTTCTTTTGCCGTACGCAGAAAAAAAGTCTCGGAGCGATTCACGGGCTCAATGGAGAGCGTGACGCCGCAGGCATCGAGAGTTTCGCCGAGCGCTTGAAACGCCTCGGTTGCCCACTGCCACTCATCGGCCGTGGGCCGATGGCCGGTGAAATAACCAATCGGCGCAAATAGCGGGCCTCCCAACAGTTTCGCTCCCAGGGCAGCGGCGGTTTCCACGCAAAGCTTCAGATGGCGCATCGAACTCTGCCGCACGCTGGCATCAGGGCTGATCGGGTTGATCCCGGAAGGAAGAATTGCGCAGACCGTACACTCCAGGCCGCTTTGCTCGAACGCCCGCCGGATCTTCGCGACCGGTAGCAGCGCTGGATCGAACATGGGAATCTCAACGCCGTCCAGGCCCAGATCTCGAATCGCAGGCAGCAGATCGAGCAACCATGGCTCCATCTTTCCTGTCCACGCGAATGCGCTCACTCCAAGTTTCATGCGTTGATCTTAATCCACCGCGCCTCAGGAAGTCGCATGGCGTCTTGCAACGGCGCGCCAATACAGTCTCTCTGCCTCGAACTCAATTATGTGGTCAGACGGTCGCGAGAAATGGGAGTGAAGTCCCATGCCGACCAGCTAACCAGATCTGCCGTCGTTCCCGACCACTTGAAGCACAGATCACGATCGTGGCCGCCGGCAGAGTAGAAGCGCTTGACCCACGCCGCTTGATGGTTGACGAATAGTTCCATCACGGAACCGTCGGCATAGAGATGGATCTCGAGGTCCTCGTCTTCTCCCAACTCTAGTAGAAGAGAGCGGCCATCGACATGGAACCGGTCGCGTCGGGCCGGATCGTACCTCAGCGCGAGCCAGGGAACGAGATTGGTTTCCCCGCCGTGCAGCATTAGTTCGAACGGCTCGCGGCCTCTTCGCAGCCGTAAATAGGCTTCGCCACAGCAACCCTTCACACGGATAGACCCGATCCGTTGCCGGACTTCATCGTCGCCGCCGGAAATCTTCAGGACTTGTTCGCAAGAGCGAAGTTGATTCACTTCGTCGGTAACCTGGAAGCGCAATCGGCCGTTGGCGGAAAGGGAAAGCACACGCGGCAAGGACATCATGCCGGCCCAGCCCGCAGCCTTGAACTCCTCCTGCGGGCGCGTCTCGGGAATCCATCCCCAGAGGATACGGTTGCCATTTTTATCCAATTGCGTTTTCGGCGCATAGTAGGCCCCGTAGTCCAGGATGCCTGCCTGCTCAGCGTGAAACCTCATGGCGCCGATGTTGAGCCTCCCGGCCTGCCATTGCGCCTTGCCTCCAGCCGAATAGATCAGAACATGCCGATCCCCCAGCGGAAAAAACTCCGGACACTCCCAGGTCTCCCAGGGATCGAAGGGATCGAAGGCCGCGGCGTGCTGGCGGCGAGCCAGGATGTGCATGTACTCCCAATTACGCAGATCGCGGGAACGATAGAGAAGCACGGTCCCGCCCTCGCCGGCGATCCCGGACCCGAGCACGGTGTACCACCACTGCCCTTGCCTCCAGGGCGAGGGATCGCGAAAGCCATTGACTTCCATGCCGGGAGGAGGCGCAGCAATCACCGGTGCCGCCGCTTTCTCCCACACCATCAGATCGGCGTCCCGCGCCACAGCTAGGCATTGCGTTTCCTTGAGAGGCGACGCGCCGTCCTTGCTTGTTGCCTCGTCCGTAGATACTGAGCGCACGCCGGTGTACAGTATGGTCGCTCGCTTATCCTGTATCACCGCAGTCCCCGTAAAGCAGCCATCCGCGTCGGGCGTGCCCGGCGTGGGAGCTAAAGCTACGCCAAGATGCCGCCAGTGAACCATGTCGGGGCTGACGGCGTGTCCCCAGTGCATATTGCCCCAGTAGGCTCCGTCGGGATTGAACTGGTAGAACATGTGGTACTGTCCGTTCCAGTAAATCGGGCCGTTGGGGTCATTCATCCAGTTGGCGTGCGGCAACAAATGGAGTTGCGGGCGCAGTGGATCCTCAGCCAGGAAGATGCGCTTTGCTGCGGAATTCTCCTCGGACGAAGACGCAGGTGATTCCTCCCCTGCGGCCTTGGCCGGCGCCATCGTGCACAGGAAAGGAAACGCCGCAGCTCCGGTCAGCGCGGCCAAAACATTGCGGCGATTTGTTTTCATGCCCATGCTCCTCGCTTTCGGCGGGCGCGATCCCGATTCCAACGCGAATCTGCCACGGATGGAATGAATTCTTCTGGACTGGCTCTCGCAAATTGGCGTTTTCTAAAGACACCTCAGCGCTCGAATGTGGTCGGCACCAAAGCATCCGCCATAGCCTGATTGCCAATGTCATTGGGATGGATGTGATCGCCTGGATCGAAGTCCTTGCGTAAGCGCGCAAAATGATTGGGATCACGCACCACTGTATCGAAGTCGACGACCGCATCGAATTCGCCACTGTTTCTTATCCACGCATTCACTTTTTGGCGCGTGGCCTCACCTACTGGGCCGGCCAGCCAAACTCCCTCTTCAGGCGTGAGCGTCGCGCCGATGACTTTGATGTTGTTGAGATGCGCGCGGGCGATCAACTGCCTGTAGCCCGCAATAAGATCCTCCGCCACCAGCGCGCCCGGGCCGGTGATCTGCCCATGGAGATTGATGTCGTTGATTCCCTCCAGCAGCACAATCCAACGCACTCCCGGTTCGCCGAGAACATCGTGATCGAATCGCGCCAGCGCGCTCACGCCTGCGCCATCGCGAAGCACCTGATTGCCTGAAATTCCCTCATTGAGGACGGAGATGCGGGACCCTGTTTGCAGTTGATTCAGTCTCTTTGCAAGCAACGCGGGCCACGCGCGATCAGTGTCGCCGGTGGTGCCAAAGCCGTCGGTAATTGAATCTCCCAGGCACGCGATGGCGAAACTCGAAGGTGGCGCCACGACATCAATGCTGCGCAGCCATAGGTAGCCGGTGGTCGTATCCCCTTTGGGCATGGATACCCAAGACGTTGTGTCCCCGCCAGCAATATACGCGGTGTGCAGGCCAACCATGTGATTTGCCGGCTCTCCATCGCTCTTTGCCACATAAAGCGAGACGGCAAGATTCGACATCGGCATCACGTCCATATCGATCGCATCGCTGACGATAACGGCGCCCGGCCGGATCTCGACACCCGGTCTCCCGCTAAACGTAATCTTGCGATCGCTCGCGGGATCCACAGAAGATTCCGCCGTCCTAATTGCAATATGGGCGTCTGCGATGGAGACGATTCCCTTCCCAAATGCATTCGAGAGCTCGATCCTCAACCTCTTGCCCCCGATGCTCGTATGTACAATCATGCGCACCGTCTCATCCTGAACGGTCTCCGGGATGCGCAGCGGCATCATTGGTCCTTTCAATTTGGAGAAATCGGGCATGGTGACGCCCGGTGGTAACTGAGGTATCTCCTGAACGGTTCGGCTAAGCTCCTGGGCCGTGGCCCAGGTGGCAACCCAGTGCTCAGTGCGCTCCTCGCCGGATTGCGCGGCCGGGACAGTTATGCCCAGTGAGCCGGCCATCAAAATCGCAAGAAACCGAACCCAATTCGACATACACCACCTCGTGCGATTAGTTGACTTCGATCTTCCAATGCATGCTACAGACCGGCTCCATTGGGCGTACATTCACTCTCCCTAAATACGGCCCGCGACAATCTTTCGTTCGTGGCTTCAGAATGGCTGCACTCGCATGCCGAACTATCGCGATTGCAAGGCCTTAATCGATTGCCAGGTGGCGATCGAAGAACTTGATCATTACATTGAAGGCGTCGCGTGATTCCGGCACATCGGCGTTGTAGAAAAAACCATGGAAAAGACCCTCCCAAATATGTAACTCTGCATCGACTCCCAGCTTCACCAGCTGCTCGTGCGTATAAATGGCTCCGCTGTAGGCAAAGTCGCGCGTTCCCGTTATCAACAAAGTGGGAGGAAACTTTGCCAGTACGGCAGGCGAATCAAGCGGCGACACGAGAGGATCATGCATCTTGGCAGTACTGAAGTAGCCGAGCGCCGTGGTGCCCGGAGGACTGGCGGGCGGCATGCTCGCTTCACCGAGCGGAAATGCCGTATAAGTTGCGTCGCCGCCGAACCCGCCGGCCGATGCGCAATAGATGCCGATTGCCCCTGGAGACGGAAGACCATGCGCCTGGAACCAGGCCACCGCCATCGCGGTGAGCATTCCGCCCGCCGAACAACCGTAGATCCCGATGTTTTTCGGCTTGTATGTCTTCAGCAAGTCAATGTAAACGCTGGCAACGTCTTCGCTTGCTGCCGGGAATTTGTAGTCTGGCCCCTCACGGTAATCGACAGTAATCACTTTGATGCGCATGAGCGCCGCAAGCGGAATCGATTCAAGTTCGGCGCAACCCGGCCAACAGCCCGAAAAGCCCCCGCCATGAAGATTAATGAGAACCCTGTGCACGTTGCTGGAAGGGATTCCATCTTTCGGTGTGTACTCATACACATGCACGCCGGCGATTTGTAGATCCCTTTTCTCAACAGAGAACAGCGTGTTGTCGCGCTCGATGAATGGCTTCATGAAGCGCGGAACCCCTTGATCTTGTTTGACGGACTCCGGATCCTGCATTTGGATAAGATGCTGAGCCAGGTATGCCTTCGCCTCCGGGCTCAGAAAGCTTGAGCCGGGAATCGTTAGCGGTGGAACATGCACTTTGCCGTCGGCGTCTACGGTAACCTTTTCGGGGGTAGGCGCATCTTGAGCCTTGGCGTGCGCGGATGCAGCGGCGAGCATGAAAGCAAGGGCAAAGACGGTGCACAGGTTCGAGCGGACTCCAGCGGTAATCATGGTGAAAACCTCATGCGTGAATCTTTCAATGCTTTGAGAACCCGGCGGCCCGGTATGCTGCGCCGCATCGCAGTGCCCGTGAGCTGAGTTTCAAACATGCTGCAGGACCGAACCCCATTTACAGATGAAGGTATCGGTCAAAAAACTTCGCAATTGTTTCGTACGCCTCTCGAGATTCCGGTAAATCGGAGTTGTACCAGAAGGCATGCGGCAATCCGTCCCACACATGCAGTTCGGCTACGACGCCGGCATGGTTGAGGGCGTTGCAGGAATTGACAGCCGAAGAGAATTCGAAGCCTCGCGTGCTGGTGATGAACAGCGTGGGCGGAAACTTCGCAAGCAAAACGGGGGCATTGATGGGATAAACAAGCGGGTCACGGGGATCGGCATTGCCTAGGTAGGCAGGGAATTCACGTGGCGGCTCCGAAAGGCCTGGGCTGGGCGCTGGCGGCGCCGGCATTCCCATGAGCGGGCCCGCCACGTACGCTGCGTCACCGGCAAACATACGGCCGAGCGATGCGCAAAGAACCCCGATCGCAGCCGGGGTCGGAAGATTGTGTTTCTCGAACCACGCGATCGACATTCCTGTCAGCATGCCTCCGGCCGAGCATCCATAAAGGCCGATATGCTGCGGCTTGTATTCCTTCAGCACCTCTCGGTAGACTGCCGCAACATCTTCGCTGGCCGCCGGGAACTTCGACTCAGGCCCCATCCGGTAATCGATGCTGATGACCTTGATCTTCTCGATCGATGCAACGGGGATCGACTCAATCAGAGATGCGGTTCTGGCGCCTGAGACAAACCCGCCGCCGTGAACGTTCAGCAGAACTCGATCGCCGTTATCCGCGGCAATTCCGTCCTTGGGAGTTACGATCTGCGTGAAGACGCCACCAATCGTCCTTTCCTCGATGGTCGCCGCATAGCGCTTTTCGATCGGCCCCAGAAACCATTTCATGATCTCGTCTTGCTTCGCGCGATAGCCTTGAATGTCCTGATCCGCGCTTGGACCGCCATCGAAGGGCCTGTCAAGAAGAAGATGAACCATGTAAGCCCGCGCTTCAGGGCTCAGCAGGTTCGATATGGGAACAGCAAGATTGTCGATGACCACCGTGCCCTTGGGTTTGGCGTTTTGGGCCCGCTCTGCCCACATCCACTTGCAAACGCCGGTTAGGCAGATCAAGCCTGCGGCCACTCCGGTATACACTGCAACGCGCCGCATCATAGAAAACTCCGCTTCGACCTTGCTGAACGCCCAGTGGCTTCGAGCTGGATAATTGGTTTGTGACTGAGGTCTAGCCCGCGGACGAGGTCTACGCAATCGCCGCGCGTACGCAGCGCCGCCGGGAACACTGATCCTTGCCTCCACAGGCCGGCATTCAACGTCTTATGCGAAGCGACAAGCGAATTCAGAAACCGATCCACCGCACGGAAGGCCCCTAGCGGTGGAACCGTTGAAAAGCGGGCTGATGCAGTCTGCACGTGCATCAGCCCTGGTTGAGACTCCGGCTTTGGTCACAGGAAAGTCGGGATACAAGACTTTCCGCCGACCTTGGTTTCGCTGGCGCTCTAGGGAGTCGCGCTGAGGAATCTCAGAACGTGATCCTGCCCTCGAATTGCGCCGTGCGAGGAAGATTCGCCTGCGTAGTTACCTCTCCGAATCCCGGCACGCCTACCAGACTGTTAGGCAAGCCAAACTGCGCGTGGTTGAACAGGTTGAATATCTCTCCCGAGAACTTGAAGGTCGTTTCGTGCGGAAGAGCAAAACTCTTGCTGAACACCGTATCGAAGTTGGCTTCCCCGTTCGCCCGGATTTTTGGGTCAACGCGGGGCTCATTGCCAAAGCTGAATTCGCCAGGTTGTTGGAAGCACGAGGTGTTGAACCATTCTGCCGCACGCTGGGCACTATGCACCGAGCCCTGTCCGCTCTTGCTGCAGCCAACGGTGTACTCGGGCCGGATGACTCCCGACTGTCCGGGACCAAAGGGCGCCGTGCCTCCGCCAAACTGACTCAAGATGTTGGCTGGAGCCGTTAGAGCAATGGGCTGGCCGCTGCGGAAGGTTGTAATGCCATTGATGCGCCAGCCTCCAACAGCGGCGTTAGCCCTACTGCTTATATTGGCGAAATAGCGGTGCCCATGGCCAAAAGGCAGGTCAAAGCCGTAGTCAATTACCAGGTTATTGGTAAGATCCTGCATGCTCAACGATTTCTCAGCCCGCAGATTGTAGTTGTCCTGGGGTATTCCCTCCGCTCCCTGGCCATCGAGGAACGAACTGGTGTTGTCCGTATCGCTCAACAGTTTGCTGTAGGTGTAGGCCACCTGCAGGATATCGCCGTGCGCCATACGCAGATTGTATTGCATCTGCAAAGCGTTATAGGTCGAGTTTCCGTACCGTGGATTGTACTGCAACATTCCATCGGGATATTGCGGGTGAGGTTCGAGAAGGTAGCCCTCCTCAACAGTCTGTCCGCCCACCACAGAAGTCGCGGGCAGAACGCCGTAGAATGGATTCGGAACCTGAGTTAACAGCTGTCCCTGCAGAGAATCATACTGATCCGGAAGCTGGTTCAAATTGTAGCCGGGACCGGTATAGGCGCTGGCAATCACGAGATGCGTTCCTTTCGCGCCGGCATAGGCGGCGGTCAGGCTGCTGTTTGCTCCGAGCGCCCGCTGCACAGCGACGTTCCACTGCTGCGCGGAGCCGTAGGGAACTTCCGGAACACCTGCCCAAACGCCAGATCCCAACAGGGCGTTCAGCGCCGCCTGGGTGTGGCCGCCAGGCAACACAAAGCCGCTCGGCAAGGGATTATCCACCGTGGCAATGAGAGGTTGTCCCACGGTGTTCGTGTAGGTCGTGTTGGCGCGGTTGATTGGGTTCAACTGGGGTCCTTCCTGCGCCAGATCAGGCGGCAGGTAAGAAATTCCGTATCCGAGACGAAACACGGTTTGCGGCGTGATTTGATAATCCAACCCGGCTCGGGGAGCAAACAGATGCCAATGCAGGCGTTCATCTCTGGTTCCTGAATACTGCGGGCTGGCAAGCAACGCCGTTCCGCCAGTAAGCGGAACAGCGTCACCGGTTACCGGATTGGTGAACGACGAAACCGTGCCGATCGTGACCGACGTATTGGGCTGCAGCACTGAATCCAGATTATGCTCTTCGGAGAACGCTCCAGGCTGGGTCCAGCGCAGGCCTGCGGTGATGGTAATTTTCTTGGTCGGCTGATACGTGTCCGAAACATAAAATGCATAGTCATGCAGATAGGCATGCTCTGTCGTACCGTACGATCCAACCGTACTGGATGGTATTCCCATCAGGAAGGAAGCCAGGGCGTTGCCAGTTGTAGTATCCGTGGCCGAAGATGCCGTGTAGAACGGCGTCGCATTCAATCCGTAGGTCCAATATCCATAGGCTTCCCAAAGCATCTGCCGCCATTCTGCGCCGGTCTTGATGGTGTGGTGGCCGAGGACCTTCGTCAGACCTCCATTGATGCCCCAAATGTTGTTATTCCAGTACAGCGTGCTCTGCGCGGCACCGATTCCATAACCTTGAATACCGAGAGCAGGCAGTATGCCCTGATTATTCGCGCTTTCGCTCTGTATGGTGCCATATGCAGAACCAAGCGATGACATATCGAAGCCATTGCTCAAGATGTACTGGAAGTTGTAGTTCTCAATGTACGAGAGATGAATATCTGCCAGCGTCGAGGCGTTGAACGTGTGACTATCGCCGATTTCAGCTTCGTGCGTATAATTTCCGGTCGGACCCAGGCCCGTATGCGTGCCGGTCGGATCGCTGGACCCGTTGTGAGGATTCCAGTGAGTGTAGCGCACAAACATCGAGTCCTTCGCGTCGGGCGCCAGGTCTGCTCGGACATTGAATTGCGTCTGGTAACCCTCGTAGGGCGCTGAGGCAGAGAAGTTTGTGGTGAAGGGCGTCTGCGTTACCCGTGCTTCATTGGGGGTCTCCAGTTTTGCAATGTTCTGGGCGGCGGAGTCAATGTAGGTTAACTTATTGTTGGGCAGCGGCTGGCCGGGCGTGCAGCCATACGACCCGACTGCAGGACAGTAAATGACCTGTGGATCGGCAGAGAAATCGCCTTGCAGTTCCTCTGTGGTGGGCACGGTCTCGCTCGACGGCTGCGATGAGAGCAGCGACTCATGTTCCCACGAAAAGAAGAAGAAGGCCTTATTTTTGATGATCGGCCCGCCAAGGTTGGCCCCATATTGATTCTGGTGCAATGGCGTCCTACCCAGACCGTAATGGTTGCTGAACCAATTGTTCGCGTCCAGATCCGTGTTGCGCAGGTACTCATATGCGTTTCCGTGAAACCTATTCGTACCGCTCTTGGTAACGATCTGAACAACGCCGCCGCCGTAACCGTCGAACTCCGGACTTACGTTGCTGGTGGAAACGCGAAACTCCTGCACTGAATCCTGCGTGGGAACAAGCGGATTCACATTATTCTCGGCAACGTTCTGCTCCATGCCATCGATAAAGAAGATGCTTTGTCCGCTGAAGCCTCCGCCAATCTGGTAGTTGTTGTAGGCAATGGCCTGCGTCTGCCCGTCGCCCTGGTTGGACATGGTGCTGCCCTGCGTCCCGCCACCTGGCACCACACCGGGAATAAAATCGAGCAGATTATTCACGTTGCGCCCATTGAGCGGCGCCTCCTCAACCTGCTGGCCTTGCACTACACCGCCAAGCGAGGCGTTCTCCGTTTGCATCTCAGATTGAGCAGCGGTTACGACCACCGTCTCGCTTCGTGTGCCCAATTTCATTGTCACATCCAATCGCACTATGCCGCCAACTTGCACGTTGATGCCGCTTTGCGTGAGCGATTCAAAGCCCTGCTTCGTCACCGTAATGTCGTAGCTGCTCGGATTCAGGTTCACGAAGCTGTAATTACCAGCTGCACCTGTTACCACGGTCTGGGTTGCATTCGTCGCCGTATTCTTCAATAACACTGTGGCACCCGGAATAATGGCGCCTGTACCGTCGGTCACCATACCCACGACAGACCCGTAGCTGGTTTGCGCGCGAGCGACCACTGTGAAGGCGGCGCAACCGAAAAGCATCAGCAGCAGGATCATCGCCGCTTGCATGCCGGGGAAATGGAACAGCCCAATCGTCGGGGAGTCCAACCGTTCATCAGATGCCGTTAAGTTTCTTTGCCTCATCTTCATAAAGCCTCCTAGTTGCTTATTCCGTTTTCCAACTCCCATGCCGGCTCATCCTTGGGTCTGGCAAGGGCAACTCTGCTTTCACTGCGTTATCTGGATGCCGGTTGGCCGTGAACTAAGGTCTACCAGCCTGCGATCCTCTTCAGAGGGCGGGTTCAAATGACTACGCTGCCATCTCCCCTCTGCGGTTTAGTTCTTCTGAATTTCGGTATCAGAAACTCCGGCCTACCAGATCAAGAGGAGATGCTAGACATTTTTCGCAATACTTGTCAATAAAAATATTTGACATTCTTTGTTTTTTCTGATAACTTGTATTTACAAGTTTTGGCTATTGCTGAAAAATAATGGGTTAGATCGCCGAAGAAGCGTCGTGTGCTCCCGCTTGGTCGGCGATTATTGGTCAAGCGCAGAAAAGGCTGACACAGAGTTGGTAGACAAATCCCTAAAGCCCGGTAATACTGATCACGCTCGACTGAAGTGAGAGAATATGGCAGTCAACCTCGAATTCGAGTCTCTTGAAGGAACTCCCAAGTACAAGCAGATCTATACGCGCTTGCGGAATGCGCTGGCCAACCGCGAGTACGTGCCAGGTGACAAACTGCCGAGCGAAAACGAACTCGTCGAGCAGTTTGGCGCCAGCCGCCCCACGGTCAGCCGCGCCCTGGCGCAGCTCGAGACGGAAGGCATAGTCGAGCGCAAAGCCGGTTCGGGCACGTTTGTTCGCGCGGAGAAGATCCAGGAAAACCTCGTCTTTGGGCTTTTGATACCCGACCTTGGCGTAACCGAGATTTTCGAGCCCATTTGCCGTGGCATCTCCATCGAGCGGGTGGGCCCGCCTCACGATCTGTTATGGGGCTCTACACTCTCTCCCGGCGCTTCGGTCGAAGACCAGGCTCAGCAACTTTGCGAATACTATTTGCAGAAGAAAGTCTCGGGAATCTTCTTTGCTCCGCTGGAGCTTACCGCGAGCAATGACGAGATCAACCGCCGCATTACCAGCGCCATTGATGAGGCGCGAGTCCCGATTGTTCTTCTTGACCGCGACCTTTGCGCGTATCCGCAGCGCAGCAAGTACGATCTGGTGGGTATCGATAATCGCCGCGCCGGATTCACCATCGCCCATCATCTTCTGGAGCGCGGCGCCGGGCGCGTTGTATTCTTCACCCGCCTCAACTCTGCGCCCACCGTCGCTATGCGCGCCGTGGGCTTTTTCGATGCCATACGCGCCTTCGCAGATCGGCAAGCTGCCGGATGGACGGAGTTCGGGGATCCCAGCGATGTTTCTCTGGTCCGCGCCATCCTCTCCCGGCATCATCCGGATGCATTTGTTTGCGCCAACGACTACACTGCGGCGCGCTTGATGGCATCATTGAGCACGCTCGGCGTCAACGTGCCTTCAGAAGTGAAAGTGACGGGCTTTGACGACTTGCGGTATGCAAGCCTGCTGCAAACCCCGTTGACCACGATTCATCAGCCCTGCCTCGAACTTGGAACCGCGGCGTTGGCGGCGATGTTTACCCGGATTGCACACCCCACCATGCCGGCTTGCGATTATCTTCTCGACTTCAATCTCGTCGTCCGCCAGTCGACGGCCTTGTCAAGCCCTAACGTGCCGGAAGGTCAGTCGCTGGCGAACAAACCCACTGGGAGATGATTTACGCGCGAATCTAAGAGCCGAATTGCAGTCAACGATTGACGGGAAAGTTGAAGGGAATTTGACGGTGAAGATTCTCAGCACGGGCGAAGTGCTTTGGGATGTTTTTGGCGAGACGGAGTACCTCGGAGGCGCGCCGCTTAATTTTTCGGCGGTTTCGCAGAAACTGGGCAACTCTGTTGCCCTGTTGACCGCCGTGGGCGCGGACGAGCGCGGCGACGGTGTCCTCAGGTCCATGGACGAACTCGGTCTGACGACTGAATTTGTGCAGAGAGTGACGCAGCGGCCGACGGGAAACGCGATGGTCTCCACCGGCAGCGATGGGAACACGTTTTTCACGATCGACCGGCCGGCGGCGTTCGACTGTCTGGCTGTCGATGCTCCGCTCATTGCCCGCGTGGCCCGATTTGCGCCCGATTGGCTTTACTTCGGAACCCTCGCGCCAGCAAACCCGCATGTGGAGACGGCGCTTCTGCGTCTAGTGGAAAGTCTCCCCCGTACGCGGCGCTTTTACGACGTGAACCTGCGCGCCGGCCACTGGACCCTGGCACTGGTCGAGAAGCTTTCCGCTGTTGCGGATGTTTTGAAGCTCAACCTTTCCGAGGCCGAACTTCTTTATGAGCTGACGTTGGGAAAGAGCGGCTTTAACATGAAAAGTTTTTGCCGCCATTGGGCTTCAACGTATGAAATTGCCACCATCTGCGTGACCCTCGGCAGCGCAGGGTGCGCGATCTTCGCCGGCGATAGGCTGCGATCCTTCGACGGCTTCACGGTCAAGGTGGTTGACACGGTCGGCGCCGGCGATGCCTTTGCCGCTGCCTTCCTGCACGGACTGAGTGCCGGCTGGCCACTCGAAAAGAATGCGGCCTTTGCCAATGCGCTCGGCGCACTGGTCGCCAGCCGTCCCGGCGCCACTCCCGACTGGAATCTCGAAGAGTGCCTCGATTTGATTCGATCCCGCTCCTCATCTTTCGAAACCTGGAGTTTATCTGAATCACACTGACCTTCAGAGACACCTTCCATGAAGAATCAAGTTCAATTAATCACCTATGTCGATCGCCTCTCCGCCGGCGGAATTCAGGATCTTGCCAAACTGCTCGATGGCCCTCTGGCAGGCGTGTTTGGCGGAGCTCACCTGCTGCCCTTCTTCGACCCGATTGACGGCGCCGATGCCGGTTTCGATCCTATCGATCACACGCGCGTCGATCCGCGGCTGGGCTCGTGGGAGGACCTGCGCGCACTGGGGAATCATCTGGAGTTGATGGCCGACCTGATCGTCAACCACGTATCCAGCCGGTCGCCGCAGTTTCTGGACTTCTCGCGGAACGGCGCCAACTCGCCCTGCGCTGGCCTTTTTTTGACGTATGATCGAGTCTTCCCGCACGGCGCCACGGAAGCTGACTTGCTGCGCATCTATCGCCCGCGTCCCGGGCTTCCCTTCACGTACACGACTGTGCGCATTGGCGAGAAGAAGCTGCTGTGGACCACTTTCACGCCGCAGCAGGTTGATATCGACGTCACTCATCCGCAGGGCGAAGCCTACCTGCGCGCCATTCTGCAGCAATTTCACGCGGCCGGCATCCGCTCCATCCGACTCGACGCTGTCGGCTATGCCATCAAGAAGCCGGGAACCAATTGCTTCATGATGCCAGAGACCTTCGCCTTCATCGCCAAGCTGACGGAACAGGCGCGCGCGCTGGACATGGAGGTTCTCGTCGAGGTGCACAGCTACTTCAAGCAGCAGGTCGAGATCGCTCGACAAGTCGATTGGGTCTACGACTTCGCGCTGCCGCCGCTGGTCCTGCACACCCTTTTCGCGGCCGACGCGCAGCCTCTTTATGAGTGGATGAAGATCCGGCCGCACAATGCCATCACGGTCCTCGACACGCACGACGGCATCGGCGTCATCGACGTCGGCGCGGATCAGGAGGGCAATCCCGGCCTCCTGCCGCTTGACGCAATCAACAATTTGGTCGAGGAAATTCACCGCCGCAGCAGGAACCAGAGCAAGCAGGCAACTGGAGCCGCTGCCAACAACCTGGATCTCTACCAGGTGAACTGCACCTACCTCGATGCTCTGGGCGGCGACGAAACCCTCTACCTTATGGCGCGCGCCATCCAGTTCTTCGTGCCCGGCATTCCCCAGGTCTATTACGTCGGTCTTCTCGGAACGCATAACGACATGGAATTGCTGGCGAAGAGCGGTGTGGGCCGCGACATCAACCGCCACTACTTCACGCCCGGCGAGATTCGCGCGTCGCTCAACACGCCGCTGGTGCGGCGGCTCATCGAGCTGATCCGTTTGCGCAACAGCCACCCGGCTTTCAACGGCAGTTGCGCCGTGGAATCGACGTCGCGCGATCGACTCACGATTCGCTGGCGTCACCATGAGCATTGGATTTCGCTCGCAGTCGACCTGAGCAAACCGTGCGCGACGCTCGAATACTCCAACGGCCTAAATACAACCGCGGCCATGGCTATTCCAGCCAGATGATCCACGAAGGAGGAGTACCTTGGTGACCGTACACGCGCCCAGCGCAAATCATTTTGCGATCCGCGCTCTGACCTACCTAATGTTCATGATGTTCGCGATGACCACGGATTCGGTCGGAGTCATCATTCCTGAGGTGATCCGGACCCTTCATCTGAGCGACACCGCCGCGGGCGCATTTCACTATGCCAGCATGTCGGGCATCGCTGTGGTCGCCATCTTTCTCGGATTTCTAGCCGATCTCTTCGGCAGAAAGTGGACCATCATCCTTGGCCTGGTGCTGTTTGCCCTTAACTCGTATCTCTTCGCGGTTACCAATTCCTTTGCTGTTTTTGTCACCCTTCTTGCGGTCTCCGGAGCCGCAATTGGCATCTTCAAGACCGGAGCGCTGGCTCTGATCAGCGATATTTCCGATTCGACGCAGGAACACACCTCGACGATGAACATCGTAGAAGGCTTCTTCGGCGTCGGTTCAATCATTGGTCCTCTTATCGTCGCCCGGCTGCTGTTCGCGGGCGTTTCCTGGAAGTGGCTGTATGTGATTGCGGGCTCTCTTTGCGTCCTGCTGATCATGACAGCGTCTCTCGTGCGCTATCCGCATACCGCCCGGCGTTCCGAGGAGCCGATCAACCTGCGCCGCACGCTTCGACTGCTGGGCAACCCCTATACGCTCGGGTTTTCCGTAGCCTGTTTTCTCTATGTCGCCGTTGAGTGCGCCGTCTACGTCTGGCTGCCGTCCTATCTCAAAGATCACAAGCCATCGTCAGCGTTTATGGCGGCCTACGTGATCTCGATCTTCTTCATCCTTCGCGCGGCGGGGCGCTTTGTGGGCGCGTGGGTAACAGCGCGATGGAACTGGAGAACCATTCTTGTCCTTTTCAGTGGCGCGATTCTCACCTGCTTCGCCGGTGCCATATTCGGCGGAGCCAACGCGGCCGTCTATCTCCTGGCTCTTTCCGGCGTGTTCATGTCGGTCATCTATCCCACTCTCAACTCGAAGGGGATTAGCTGCTTTCCCAAGGCCGAGCACGGCGCTATCGCCGGAGTTCTGCTCTTTTTCACCTGCCTGGGAGCGGCCCTGGGGCCGCTGGCTATGGGAGTTGTCAGCGACCTCTTCGGAGGCTTGCAGGCAGGATTCATCCTGGCGACCATTTTTGCTGCTTTGCTATTCCTCGGCCTGCTCTATAACTGGATGGCAGATCCTACGATTAAGATCCTTCTCCGCTCGGACGAGACTGAATATGGCATCGCGATGACGAATCAGGCTGGAGGAGACGGAGCGTCCACCGGATAGGTGTTTATTCCGAATGCCATGCAGAAATCGGTCCTGGATAAGTGATTGATCGCTGATGCACGCATCGCCAAAGTCTTAAGAGCACTGCTGACTCTACATAGTTTCGATCTCAATATTGTCGCCAACAGGGCGAGGCAGGTTCGGTACGCGTGGTACAGGGACTTCCGTCGGAGACGTGGGCGGAGGATCGGCCGGAGCGGGGATTGGCGGCACCGAACCAGTCACCAGCGCGGTGCCGAAAGGCGGCAGGCCTTTGACGAGCGCCTCCTCAAGCTTGCGACGCACCTCTTCGGCCTCGGCCCACTGCCGGGTCTTGGCGCTTTGACGAAAGTAGTATCCGTTGACTTGGCCCCCGACCCACTTGGGGCAGTTGCAGCGGCGGCAGGCGCGGTCTCTTGAAAATCTGCAGCCGGTGGAGTGGCGGGTAAAGACAGAAAGCAGCATCGGGCTCCCACTTCTTCAGGTGAGATTGCCCGCAGAACGGAAGTCGGTCAAAGGGGCGCAACGTACAAATCACGTACAAAAATGCGCGCAGGTTTTGCCTTTGGAAGATAAGCTGCTGAAAATAAGCAACTTAGAGTTGGTGGAGGCGGCGGGAGTCGGTCGGACTCCGGTACCTCAATCCACGTAACTTATTGACTCTGTGAAGTGCAAATCTGTCATGATTGTCATCATTTTCAGATCTTGGCACAATCCGGTCACAAAATGGGTTCAACTCGGACCCTGCTCACTTCTCAGCACCTTCCCACACTTACCAATCTGGTTTCATCATTCGAGCACTCTGAAGTGCTCTGGGACCCTTTATACATGATTCGCCCCCGATCAGTATCGGCCGGAAGCTAATGCGGCGCTTCCGATCTACCCGATGATCTTGATGTTTGCCGATTGAGCAATCGCAAACACTTTGACAAAACCGCTTCCCGAATCGATGTCGGTCGGACCGGAGGTGACAGTGAGAGCTCCTGGGGCGCAGCGATCCCCGAAGAGCATGTACGCCAGCCCGGCGCCGCCGAGACGTGGACGCCAGCAGAGACCGTGAAGCGCGGGGAGACTGTCGTGCAGGAAGCGAGCCCAGGTGCGAGTGTGCGGGTATTGGCTCGGCGGAGTGTGAATCAGTTCTTCCTCCTTCAAGGAGGTGCGGCGGCGCGCGATAGCGAGTTGGCGCAGCTGAGGGTTCGTCAACTCAACGACAACCAGGTCGGCGTTGACCACGAGCTCGCTATAGCTTGAATCTTTGAGGCCGATCCGAGGGAAGGTCGGTGATGGAATGTGCTTCACGCCGTGGAAGATGCTTTCGAGGGCCGCCGCGGTGAGGTTGTCGGCAGCGTATAGCGTGGGCACATTGGCAGCCGGAGCTCCAGGAAACGGATTGAATCGAGCGCCTTCCTCCTCGATCTCGATGCGTTTCCCGGTGTTCGGGTTATAGATATTGCCTGCACGCGATTTGCTATGGAAGCGCGTCAATGCCGAGCCCGCCTTCAGGATCGCGGTCTGGATGACGAGTGCGGGATTTGCCGCGACAGGCGCGGGCGGGCATTTAATAGGCATCGGCGGGACTAGCCGCGGCGCGAGCAAGCGAGAGAACACGTTGGGGATCAGACTTCAGAAGTTCGAGAGGCTTCCGCCCTCCGATGTTCGCGTTGGGAGTAGCAAAGAAGTAAGCGAAGTCCCACCCATTGGCGTGGCTAGGATACGTCTGGATGACCTGCCCAATTGTGGTCAGAGGCTCTCCATCCTGAAACTGGAAGCGCGGATACCAGAGCTGCCCCTCGTATTTCACCGCGAAGATCTTTCCTTCTTGAGCCCAGCGCGAGGCGAGCGCAGCTCGATTCTTCGCAGTACTGGTACTTTGATCCGCAACATCCTTCGCGGTCCAGCTCGGATTGTTCTTCATGAACTGGCTTCGCCATTCCACCGTATCGCGGTCGATCGTTTCCTGAGCTGCAATCTCATCGAAGGTGGCTTTGACGAAGTTCTCCCAACCGGGCAACGGTTCATCGTTCTTTTGTTCTTTCTCTTCTACCTGCATGACGAGAGGCATGTTTCGGAATCGCTCGGGAAGGTGAGGCAGCCTGAGATCATCAAGCAAAAGCGTGTCGAGATGGGCCGTGTTGATGTAGACGCCAGGCGATGGCTTCGCTTCTTTTTTTAGAGCGCTCACCGCTGCCTTGCCCGCGAATACCTTTACGATGTAGCGGACATTGCTGTGTTCGAGCACACCGATAAGAGCGTTCCCTTTTTCTCCAGCGCTCACCACGCCGACTTCCATCTTCGAGAGAGCGGTCCATCCTTTCAGATAGGCCTGGACGAACCAACCGGTCGCACTCAGGATGTTGGGTGCCGGGACCCTCTTCGCGGCATGGTAGATCACGACACCGTAAGCCGCGTTGGCATGGCTTTGCTCGGGAGAGACTGCTGCAATGAGTTTGTCCATGGCATGGCGAACATCGAGCGTATGAATGCCGGAAGGCTCAAGGAGGGCTGCAGAAGCTGTTAGAGACTCTGACATGACCGCACGATCCATGATTTTCATGATACTAATGATCTCCATGATAGTCAAGCGCTCTTTGACTTGATCTCTGCTCGCAACCCCAATCGCGAGGCGGGTCCCCCCAAGCCAAATTCTTCCGGGGACAAGCGAATAGTGGGCGACTCAAGTCGTATGGCCACTTCATGGAAGTTGCTCATTTTAAACCTCGCCGCAGCGCCAAAGCACGAAGATGGGGGACCCGAATAAGGCGGTCCGGCCGCAACGCCGTGCTGGTTGCCCACGAGCGGCCGAGCCAAGACTCGCCGAATTCGACTCTTCGGGTCGTTCGCGGCGGTTGTCACACCACAATTCATGCTTGCGTCAAAACTGATAAAAATCCGGGGGTTTGACGACCAATGTGGTTGCCGAAATAAAATTGCTTGATGCTGGCGGACCATTCGGTATGCACGCTATTTCGCATTGGGCACGATTTTCCCCAGTTTCCGTAGTGCCTGATCTTCGATCCTTACCTCGCTCTTTAGCGTCGATCGATTAAATGGCTGACAAATAATGTGCTTGCGCGCGAGGAGTTTAGATTTCGCTAGCTGCCTCCGCTATTCGCAAGGCGACTTCTGATGGGAGGCCTTGCAAATGAAGCAACCCCTGCTGCCAATTTCTCTGGCCGGCCCTCCCCTCGGTGAAGTGCGCCACGTCCGTGAAGTTTTTGCGAACGACGACGAAGAGTATCGCGTACTGCTTTTCTTCATCCGGGAAGGTCTGGCCTGTGGAGACAAGGCCGTGCAGGTCATCGATCCCGGGCAACGTCAAGAGCATCTGTAGCATCCCACTTAGTGGCGTTCGACCCAACTACTTCTCAGCAGAACGGACTGCTTCAGATCCGGAACAATATCGAAGTCCATTTAAGAGATGGACGTTTCGATGAAGTCCGGATGCTTGCAGCATTCGAAGAGATGGTGGCTTCGGCCATGAGCGCGGACGGATTTCCAATGAGCCGCATCGTTTGCCGGATGGATTGGGCAACGGGAGATGAGTCTCATATCCAGGATGTGATCGAGTTTGAATCGCGGGTGAACGAAATTTGGCGCCGGTATGACGACGCCGTCATTTGCACCTATCATCTGGCACAGCTAAGCGGGGATGCCATGGTCGGCATCATGATCATGCGGACACACCCGTTGGTCATTATTGGAGGGCAACTCCAACAAAACCCCTATTTCACGCACCCAGAGGAGTTTCTCCTGGAATTTCGCGGACGGCGGCCTCGGAGAACAAATCCCCATTGACGGCGGATCAGCATGGGCCCTGAAAAAACAGATTCCGCGACTGAAGTGAAGCGCCTGCAGCGCTGTATAAGTGACTTGGTCAGCGTCCTTGCACTTCCAGCTGTCTGGAGTGACAGTGAGCCGAATCGAATCCTGGATACTTTCCTCGATACCCTCCTGGTAATGCTTGACCTCGATTTCCTCTATGCACGAGTACGTCTTGACTCTCACGAAGCCCCGATCGACGCGCTCAGGACTGCTCCGCTTTTCGGGACGAGCCAAAGCCGGGAGGACCTTAGGGGTGCACTGAACCAATGGCCTGGAGAGATTGCGCAGCAATCGCCTGAAAAAGTATTCAGGCATTTGGGAGAGCAGGACGTTCTGGTCTTTCCCACCAGGCTGGGCACGGAAGGCGACCTCGGACTGATTGTGGCGGGGTCTCAGAGAGCCGGCTTTCCGGAACAAACCGAGAGCCTGGTACTTAGCGTAGCTGCGAATCAGCTGGCTATCGGGTTGCAGCAGGCGTTTCGCCTGAATGAGCGGAAACGGGTTGCAGATGAACTTGATCGGCGAGTCGCAGAACGAACAAGGGAGCTTGCCGAAGCCAACAAAGAGCTGCAACTCCAGGTTGGGCTGCTGCAGCATCTTCCTGTATCTGCCTGGACGCTCAAGCCTGATGGGACACCGGATTTCGTGAATCGAGTCTGGCTTGAATTCTCCGGTCAGACCCTTGATTTCGTCCGATCATCTCCCGAGGCCTGGATGACCGCGGTTCACCCCGAGGATCGGGAAGCAGCATTGAGGGCCTTTTGGGAGGGAGTACGCACGGGACAAGGTTTTGCGTTTGAAACCAGGTCTCTCAGCGCACAGGACGGAAGTTATCGCTGGCACCTGCAGCAAGCCGTAGTCTTGCGCGATGCAGAGGGAAAGGTCCTGAAATTCGTCGGTACGACCACCGACATCGACGACCAGAAACGCGCCGTGGAAGCGCTGCGGGCTAGCGAAGCCAACCTGCGGCGGGTGATCGATACGATTCCGTCCCTTTCCTGGTGCAATTTGCCCGACGGCCCCAACGAATTCCTGAGCAAAGGTTGGCATGATTACACGGGCATGTCTCCCGAAGAGGCGCACGGCTGGGGTTGGTCTGCGTCATTCCATCCGGATGATCTGCCGCCATTGATGAACCGCTGGCAGGAGTTACTGGTCTCGGGTGAACCAGGGGAAATCGAGGCCCGTATCCGCCGTCACGATGGAGAGTATCGCTGGTTTCTTATCCGCGTCGCTCCGTTCCGCGATGAATCCGGCGCGATTTTGCGTTGGTACGGCACCAGCACGGATATCCATGATCGCAAACTGGCGGAAGAAGCTCTAAGGGCGAGTGAAGCCCAACTCCGCCAGATCATCGACAGCACCCCTGGACTCCTGGGTGTACTGAGTCCGGCCGGTGAGGTCGAATTTGTCAGTCGCCAAAATTTGGATTATTTCGGCTTGGCGCCCGAGCAATTAAAGGGCTGGAGAACCATCGATATCGTTCACCCGGATGACTTGCCTCGCGCGATTGCCAAGTTTACCCATTCGCTTACAACCGGAACACCCTTCTTCGATGAGCACCGGTACCGCAGGGCCGACGGCGAGTATCGATGGTTTGACGTTCAGGTCTATCCCGCGCGAGACACTCAGGGCCGGATCACTCGCTGGTTCACCTTCTCGATCGATGTGCATGATCGCAAGCTCGCCGAGGAAGCCCTACGGGCCAGTGAAACCAATCTCCGCCAAACAGTCAACAGTATTCCCGGGCTCATCTGTACCATGAATCCGGCTGGTGAGATCGAAGAGCTCAACCGGCCACTTCTGGAGTACTTCGGTAAGACTCCGGAGGAACTGAGGGGTTGGAGGATGACCGATGCTGTTCATCCGGACGACCTTCCTGAAGTGATCAAGGCTTATACGTATTCCATCACGAATGGAACACCATACGAAATTGAACATCGTTGCCGACGGGCAGATGGTGTCTATCGGTGGTTCCAGGTCCGCGCCTCAGCCGTGCGAGACGCTGACGATCGTATAACTGGCTGGTATGTCTTGCTCACCGATATTGAGGATCGGAAGCGCGCTGAAGATGCCCTGCGAGCGAGTGAAACCAGTCTCCGCGAGATTCTCGACAGTATTCCTGGACTTGTATGCACTCTGAGTCCGGCGGGTGAGATGGAAGTTACCAACCGGCCGTTCCTACAATACTTTGGCAAGACGTTCGAGGAAATGAAGGATTGGGGAAACAGCGATGCAGTTCATCCAGATGACATGCCAGGCGTCGTCCTCGAATTCACAAATTCGATCACGACTGGAGCACCTTACTACACAGAGCACCGTTGCCGTCGAGCTGATGGCGTCTATAGGTGGTTTCAAAATAGCGCCCGCCCCATGCGGGACACGGAGGGAAGAATAACCCGCTGGTATTGTCTTATCACCGATATCGACGATCGGAAGCGCGCAGAGGATGAGCTCAAGCGGAGCGAGGCAAGGCACCGGGTTTTAGTTGAAACGGCCAGCGACGCGGTGGTCAGTATCGACGATAGTGGCGCAATCATTCTTGCGAACCCTGCAACGAAACGAATCTTTGGATACGGCCCGGAAGAACTAATCGGGAAATCTCTCACGGTGCTCATGCCCGGAGCCATGCGCAAACTCCATGAGACCGGTCTCAAACGATATCTGGAAACCGGCACGAGGCATCTGAACTGGCAGGGCACCGAGGTGACTGCCATGCGGGCTAACGGAGAGGAGTTTCCAGCAGAGGTCTCGTTCGGAGAGATGATCTCGAATCATCGAAAGGTATTCACCGGATTCATTCGAGATATCTCTGATAAGAAGCGCGCTCATGAAGAGTTACTCAACAGCCAGGCGGAGCTGGCGAGAATGACGCGAGTTGTGACGATCGGACAACTGACTGCCTCAATCGCACATGAGGTGAACCAGCCGCTATCGGGCATCATCACGAATGCGAGCACGTGTCTTCGCATGTTGAAGAGTGATCCGCCGAATATTGACGGTGCGCGGGAGACCGCACAACGGGCGATTCGCGATGGCAATCGAGCATCAGAGGTGATCACTCGACTGCGAACGCTTTTCAGCAGGAAGCAGACTGAATTCGAGACGCTCGATCTCAATGAAGCGGCTCGAGAAGTTATCACGCTGCTGTCTGGCGAATTGCAGAGAAACGAGGTAATTCTGAAACCTGAATTCTGTGATCGTCTACCTGCTGTCAAGGGTGATCGCGTTCAACTTCAGCAGGTCATTCTGAATCTCCTCCACAATGCGTCAGACGCGATGGTCACGGTGAACGACAGGCCAAGACAGCTACTCATCAGGACTGAGCCGGACGGAACTCACGTAATTGTTTCTGTTCAGGATTCCGGAGTCGGCTTTAGTCCAGAGATGAGCGAACGGCTATTCGAGCCCTTTTTGACCACCAAGCAAGGGGGAATGGGTATCGGACTGTCAGTGAGCCGCTCAATTGTCGAGGCTCATCAAGGCCGCTTATGGGCCGCTCGAAACGCCGGCCCGGGCGCGACGTTTGCATTCTCGATTCCTAAAGATGTTGGGAACCTTCCAAATCAGGCAGAATGACTTGCCTATTGTCGAGGGTGACCGCATCCAGTTCCAGCAAGGCATTCTCAACCTCGTCCGCAACGCTTCGGACGCGAGACGTGACATCGAGGACAGGCCAAGACGGTTGCTGATTCGCACGGAACAAGTCGACGAGAACGTCTGCGTGACAGTCCAGGATTCCGGAATCGGCTTTGCTCCCGCAAGCGCCGATCGATTCTTTGAATCTTTCTACACGACGAAGCCGGAAGGAGTGGGAATCGGGCTTTCGGTGAGCCGGTCGATCGTCGAGGCCCATGGTGGCCGCCTTTGGGCAACAGCAAACGATGGCCCCGGAGCCACATTCGTATTCTCGATTCCGTGCGAGCATCCCACCGAATTTGGCCGCGAACCTGCTTTAGCGCAGACGCCCTAACTTCAAAGAAAACAATACCAAAGTGCAATAGACGACCTCCCAGGCTCTCTGCGACGATGATGAGTATCGGTGTGGCCACGAAGGACCCATGGGAATTTTCTTCCGTCGCGTGGTTGATGAGCGGTCCGAAAAAGGAATGCGCCAGGCTCGATCAGAATGCAAGGACTGCCTCAGAAGAAGCTATTGGGACAGAAATGTTCTCGGCATTGAGTTTTAGCTTCAAAGCAAGTGCGGCTTGAGAACTCCATGATGAATACACCACTGCTAGTATCGGTAATCGATGATGATGAGTCGGTTCGGGAATCGTTGCCAGATTTGTTGCAGGAACTCGGATATGCCGCCCTGACGTTCTCCTCCGGGGAAGAGTTCCTGGCATCCGATAGCATTTTGCTCACAAAGTGCCTGATTCTCGACATTGCCATGCCGGGGATCGGAGGGCCGGATCTCAAACGCGAGCTTGAGCGTCGCAGGTTGAAGTGCCCGGTTATTTTCATTACTGGTCAGAGAGATGAAGGCTTGAGGTCGCGTTTGCTTAAAGATGGCGCCGTCGACTGTCTATTCAAACCCTTTAGTGATACGGCTCTGCAGCGCGCACTGGATTTGGCACTGAAGAGCAAATGAGCGCTCCCCGCTCCTGTGAGGTGTTTATGATGACTGCTGCGAGTGTCATCGGAAATGAAGTGAGGTTCCTCCCCGAAATGCAAACCTCATCGCTGGTTTTCATTGTGGATGATGATGTCTCCGTCCGTGAATCACTGGAACAATTGATTCGTCATGAAGGTTGGCAAGTGGAGACGTTCGAGTCGGCTAGGGAGTTTCTCGATCACCCGCGCGTGCTTGCACCGAGTTGCCTGCTTCTCGATATCTCGATGCCAGGCCTCAACGGCCTGGAATTGCAGAAGCGGGTAGCTGTGGAACAGCCGGAAATGCCAATTATCTTCATCACGGGCCACGGCAACATACCAATGACAGTCCAGGCCATGAAGGCAGGGGCCGTAGAGTTTCTGACCAAGCCTTTCAGCGACGAGTCGCTACTGACTGCGATACGGAATGCTATTGAGCGTAGCAAATTACTGGTCGGTCGCAATGCAGAGTTCCATGCCCTGAAATCGCGGTATGATGGCCTCACTTCTCGCGAGCGCGAGGTTTTTGCTCTTGTAGTCGCCGGCTTTCTGAATAAACAGGTGGGTAGCGAACTTGGCATCACCGAAACCACGGTGAAAGCGCATCGTGGATGCGTGATGCGCAAGATGAAGGCTGAGTCGCTGGCAGAATTAGTAAATATGGCTGCACGCCTGCGTCTGACACGGCGGGGTACCTCGAGTATACCGGCCAGCAAATAGCTTATCTCGCTACATCCAACATCTTTTCTGCACGAACCCGCCAGCACTAAAGGCGATACGGATTGATCGCGCGCCTCTCGCTGGAATTGCGCTTACCGTCGAAATGACCGGCCGCGGCGACCTGACACTCGGCTTGCTAGCGGCGTCGCTGATGGCGATCGTTGCGATGCTGCTCGGAAGTCAGCCGATCTACGAATCCTTGAAACGCCGCGTGATAGGGCAGCAAATCTCATAGACGCAAATGCTCGAAACTTTTTCACGATTACCTCGACAGCGGCATTGCGGCATTATGCAACCGGTTCAGTTCTAAAGCATCGGTAAAGATATCGTCTGTACTTCTCTTTTGCGGAGAATCTAATCCGGCAATGTGAAGAATCGATGTAGACAACCGGAGGTTGGCGACAGATTTGGCATTCTCACGAATGCTGAGTTCGAGATCTGTAACTGATCGCTCCCCTCTTTAAGGCAAGTTCTGAGATCTTGGCATGATTTCATGGCTGCGCAATCTCGGTCTGCTTCTTCCACTTCTAATACCAGGCCTCGCGTTCGCCGACCCGGCGCCATTTGATCTGGCTGGGCCCAGGCTCGAAGTCAAGGTGACGCATGCTGGCAAGACCCTGCCGATCTCGGAAGTGCCCAATCTTTCGGCCGGAGATCTGCTTTCCGTCAGAGCCAATCTGCCGCCAGGTCAATCGGCACATTATCTCCTTGTGGTGGTTTTTTTGAGGGGGTCTACAAACCCGCCTCCTGAGAACTGGTTCGTCTCGTCGGAGACGTGGAACGATAAGGACGGTGACGGACTAAAGATTGCCATTCCTAACGAGGCACAGCAGGTCCTCATCTTCCTCGCGCCGGAGATGGGTGGAGCCTTCAGGACATTGGTTAATACCATTCGCGGCCTGCCTGGAGCCTTTGTGCGAGCCTCTCAGGATCTGAATCAGGCCATGCTCGATCGTTCGCGGCTTAATGCTTACCTGGCGGCCATTCGCAGAATCGAACAAGCCGACCCCGAAGATTTGAGGGCAACTTCTGCGTTGCTTGCGCGCAGCCTCTCGATCAGAATTGACCCCGACTGCCTGGAGAAAATGCCTGAGTTGCAGGCTCCATGTCTGATGCAGGGCCAAAACACGCTGGTCCTGGATGACGGGCACAGCACCTCCATGATTGAGGCGCTCACTTCGGGCGCAGCCGTCGATCTGGCCTTTCAGTTGAGCGACACTCCCCCGGCGGATTATGGCTATTACAGCCCATACGTCTCCTCGATTATCGACATCGCGCGCATCATGGGCGCCCTCCATTCAGCCCGGTATCAGTACATTCCTGCGCTGGCTACCGAGCAGATTGATTACCTCTCACTCGAGCTCAATACGCCCCCTTCTTTCCATAATCCAAAATCAGTCATAGTGATCGCACTGCCGGCTGTGGAGCCGGCGCTGTTGCCGCCGCTACACCCCGTCAATCCCAAAGAAGTGTACTGCGCGGAGAAAACGGAATTGGTATTGCCAGTCGACGGAGCACCGTTAGTGTTTTCGACAGGTTACGCACACGATATGTTTCTGCGTCTAAAGGGGAAGAATGGCAAGTTCGTGGATTTGCCGGTAAAAGCCGACGCCGAAAAGGGGGGCTATGTAGCCAACACCGCGGGCCTCAGTCCCACCAACTTTGGCGATATTCTAGATGGTTCTCTGCATGGCTACTGGGGATTTGAAGCATACAACGGTCCGGAGTTCCGGCTGGAAAATGCTCATCCTCAGCACTGGCGACTGGTCGACGACGATCAGCAATCGTTAATTGTTGGTCGCGACGATGTCGCGCATATAGAAACGGAAAACGCTGCCTGTGTTGACAGCATTTTGCTGCAGAAGCCCACTGGGGAAACCGTCAAGGCAGACTGGAAACCGACGGGTCCCAACCAGGTTTCGGTTACGGTCCCGCTGAAAAAGGCTCAGCCCGGCCACTTGAAACTTCTGGTAAAGCAGTACGGAAGCAAAGAGCCCGATGCGAGTCCGATACAGGCATTCGCTCAAGCCGGCCATCTCGATAGCTTCACCCTCCATGCCGGAGATCGCACTGGTGTGCTCAAAGGCAGTCGCCTTGACGAAGTAAAGGAACTCGATCTTGGAGTTGTCAGGTTCACGCCTGGCACCCTAAGTTCTTCAAGTGGCAACGATGAACTATGCTTGGTCACTTCCGGCCTCCAAGGCGACGGTATGCTGAAGCCCGGGCAGGCTGTTACCGCCAAGGTCCTACTCACAGACGGCCGCATCCTCAATCTCGAAACGACAGTGGAGGCTCCGCGCCCGAGAGTAACCCTGATCGCAAAGAGCATACAACCTCCTCCACCGGGCGCATCATCCAGCAAGATTCGGCTTGCAAATCAGGACGAGCTTCCGCAAGACGCTCAACTAACCTTCTCAATTCATGCAGAGGTTCCGTCGGCCTTTTTGGGCGACGAGAAGATCGAAGTGGCTGTCATTCAGGGTGCATTCCTGACGACACTCTCTCTTGCCAAGGGCTTGATTCTTGAGGATTCTCAGGTCGCAGTGGCCACGCTCGATACTGCCAAGGCTTTCGGCCCCTCTGCCTCAGGGCCTATCCATTTCCGCCTCATTGAGAACGGAGTTGCCAGCGACTGGCAGCCTCTTGTCACTTTGGTCCGGCTGCCATCGTTTAGTGATCTGAAATGTCCCGCCGCACATGCTGAACCCTGCAAGCTGACAGGTTCCAATCTATTCTTGTTGGATTCCGTCTCAAACGATCCGCATTTCGATCACCCAGTTCAGGTTCCCGAAGGCTTCCCCGGATACGTTCTGTCGGTTCCGCATCCCGCAGCTGGAGTGCTCTACGTAAAACTTCACGACGATGCTTCCGTCATCAATCCGATAAACTTCCCCTCTGAATCGCTGCAGGTTCACCCCAGCGCTGCTCGTGTCAATCCAGTCACGTCGACGCCGCAAAACCCCAATCTTCCAGGCATTGGTACTCCATCCAAGGCTTCATCTAGTCCGGTAAGCCAGAGCGTCTCGCCACATCGCAGCCGCAGCAGCACGGTTGGGGTTTCGCATCTTGCGGGAGTGCAATTTTCGGCAAAGGAGAAAGAACATGAATCGCTCATTCCGTAATAGGATGCTTGAAAAATCCCTGGTGTGGGTGGCGGCAGCTGCTCTGAGCGGGTTGGTTGCTGCAGCACAGGTTAGCTCGCCACCTAGTGGAGCCGACCAGCGCACGGACGCCCAGGTCGAAATGGATGTGGTCCATGCCCTGGACTCCTCAAAGGCGTTGAACAAGGACATGATCACGGCAGAGACTTCTCGGGGCGAAGTGACACTCTCCGGAACGGTCTCCGGAGAGGCTTCGAGCGAACTGGCCGAGTTGATCGCTTCCCATGTTTCCGGGGTCACCGAGGTTCACAACAATCTGCGGTTCATCGATCCCCAGGAGCTTCCAAGTGGAGCGAATGCGTCCGTGCCGGACAAGCAACCAATAGCTGGCGGCGCCCCGGCGGAGGCAGCTCCGCGACCTCCCGCGCAGGCAAATGGGGCTCCGGTAGGTCCTGTCACTATCCCTCAAGGGACCCTGCTGCAAGTGCGAACCAGCGAATCCGTGGATAGCAAATGGGCACAAGCGGGCACCCCCGTCCAGTTCGCTGTGATTCGCGACGTATGGGTCGGGGGAGTACTGGCGATTCCACGCGGGGCAACCGTTCACGGTGTGATAACCGAAATCGCGAAGTCTGACGCGCTGGGAGGCAGCACAGAGCTTGCACTCCAGCTCACGTCGCTGGAACTGGGCGGACAAGGCTATCCCCTGGACACCGATCTGTTCGACGTCAAGGGTCCGAACAAGGCCGGTGAAACAGTACGTAACATCTTTGGCAGCGCGTTGTTGGGGGCGATCATTGGCGGCATCGCGGACCGGGGTGCGGGCGCGGCAATGGGCGCGGCAGCAGGCGCGGGCGCAGGAACAGTCATTACCGCGGCGACTCCCGGACCGGAAGCCTGGATTCCCGCGGAGGCCTTGGTAGACTTCCACCTGACGGCGCCCCTCACAGTTACTCCGGTCAGCGCACAGGAGGCAGCCCAGTTGGCGCAGGGACTTTATCCCGGCGGGCCGGCGCTCTACCGTCGCGAATATGCGCCCGGAGGATTCTACGCCGGTCCTCCGCACTACTATGCTTACCCTCCCGTCTTCTACCGTCCGTACTACGTCGACGAAGGTTTTTATTACTGGCGGTAGTTCGAGCTTGAGCGCAGGGTTCAGGCCTGGCTGGAGAATCTCAAGAACCAGGAGAGCGCCTCGGAGTTACCACGCGAAGCCTGGGATGATTCTCTTATGCCCGCGCATTCTTAACTAAGGTTGAACGAAAATGTCCAGGCCTCCGGATGAAGGACTTCGTTCTGAATAGTCCTGTCCACCGTTGAACTTCTTCCCCGGCTGAAGTCTATTTATCGGGAAGAGACGCAAATTCGATGCCAACGGATCGATGGTAGAAACGAAAAAACACGACAGCATGAGCGCCAGGAGGAAGAGCCCAGTTAAAAAGATTCTCTGCCTGAACGTGAGCGGAATTCGCGAGGATTGGGTTTGCAACACCTTCGACCTCCTTTTGATCGTTGTGCGGCTTGATACTTCGTTGCCTGTCGTTAAGTCATCGCGCTCGACAGGCTTGAACGTAGGCTCAAAGAGAATGCTGACTTAAGCCCTGTTGAACATCAGCAAGAAGAGAACGGAAGGAAGATAAAGCAAAGACGAGAACAGCAATTGGCGGGCAACTGTGTTGTTTTTTCTCAGGACAAGCCGTGCACCATACCACAAGAAGCCGAAGGTCAGAATCAGCATTCCCGTGACACATGTCCATCCAGTGAAGCCAAAGGCTTTGAAGGCTGACTCTACAAGAATCAACGCAAACAGCGGGAGTAAGATTTGCCACGTCATGGCCTGACGGTTTCTCCTTCCTAGCGGCAAGACGTAGTATCCAGCTCTTGCGTAGTCTTCGCGATAAATCCAGGCGATTGCCATGAAGTGTGGGAACTGCCACAGGAAGACAATGGCATAGAGACCCCAAGCTTCGAGGTTCAGGCTTCCGGAAGCGGCAGCCCATCCAATCAAGGGCGGTATGGCTCCGGAAAGTGCTCCCACGAATGTGCAAATGGGGGTTTTCCTCTTGAGAGGAGTGTAAGCAAAGAGGTAAATTGCGGAAGCGAGTCCGGCGAGGATACTGGCCAGCAGATTCACCGCCAAGGCTAAATAGGCGAGCCCGAAATACGATAGCAGGAGCCCAAACCAGAATGCGTCACTCGAATTGATGTCTCCTGAAGCAAGCGGTCTCCGGGCCGTGCGTCGCATACAGGCGTCAAAGCGCCTCTCGGCAAAATGATTGAGAGCGCAGCTTCCCCCGGCGACCGAGAAGGTCCCGACTAATGTGTTGATCAAGAGAAGAAGTGGGAAGGGATGGGGATACGCTGTAAAGGCCAAGCAGAAACCGGCCAAAACAGTGAATGCGACAAGCAGATTTACTTCTGGTTTTGTGAGGACACAGAATTTCATGAGCACTCTCAGGCTGGCCGAGAGTGGGTTTTGCACCTGCTCCAGCTCGTTCAACGGTCGGGAATTGAGTTCAGTCGTCATTCACGCAATCTCGCCATGTATCTCTTTGGAACTTTGTGGCAGGAAAGGTGTGTCGAACAACATTCCCTTTGCAGATCTTGCAGGAGCCCCGATTATTTGAAATGCGATAAGAACCGCCGGAATCAGATAGATCATCGATCCGCACACCCACATGAAGGCTCCAGCGGCAACCTGGTCGTTGAGCGCGCTCAGACCGAAGGGGCGCGCAATTTCGCCATAGCTCAGATAGAGTAGCCGGCCCGAAAAGCAGAGAAAGGCCGAAACGCCAGTGTTGACCACGTCGGCGAGCAGAAGATAAGAGATCAGCATCCAGCGCGACTGCGCCGAATGGCTCGGCCAAGGCCGGATGATCGGCCACCAAAACATCAGGTTGAAAAAGAAAAAACAGGCGTGTTCGAAGTTGTGCCAGTTTTCTGAGGCCAACGCAAACTCATAAGCGCGGGGGATGTGCCAGCCGACGTAGGCTGCGTTCATGGCCAGCCAAGCAACGCGCGGGCGGGTGAGAAACCGACCCGTGGCGAGAAACACATGCGAGATGAAGAGGGGCCTTAGCAAGCGAATGGTCCACCCGGACAAGCCGCGCAGCATAGGTATAACGGGCGCTCCGAGGACGATGAGTGGCGGGGCTATGGACATGAGCACGAAATGCTGAGCCATATGCATGAACAGCAGCGATTCACTGAAGGTATCGAGCGGCGAGGCGACGGCCACGAACAGTGCGACGATGCCGCCGAGAAATGTCACAAGCCGCCAGGCGGGAAACTGCGCAGGACGCGTGCGGCGAATTCGCATCCAGCCCCGCGCATAGATCAGTGCGCTGAGCGCCAAGGCAGAAGTCACAATTGGAGGAATGTCCCACTGCGTGAAGAGATCCGTGACTGTAGTGGTGTCGATCATGGTGCTGCGTTTCGATTGGCCGGTTTGGGTGCGCCATCGACGGCCTGCGACGTTTCGACTGCCCGTCGCGATGCATCGTAGGCCGGCGGCTCATTAGCCGGATGCAGGGTTTCAAGGAAACTCACCACTGCTTCGATCTCGGCCGGGGAAAGATTCTTGCCATACGCGGGCATATTGCCGCCGCCGGTGACGACTTTGAAACGCAACTGGTCGATGGTCATGGTCGTTGCCACGTCGTCAAGCGCGGGTCCGCGCTCACCTCCTGCTCCGCCGATGGAGTGGCAATTGCGGCATTGCTTGGCCTGAAAGACTGCGGCGCCCTGGCGGACGAGCGGTGTGGCGTTTTGCAAGTAGTGCACGGGGATGGGATCGCTGCTCCACGCGCTCATGTGCGGGCTCCATGGAGTAGATGCTCCCAGGTGTGTCAGAACGCCCCAGCAAACGGCGATCGTGGAGACAGCGAGCAAAGCTACAGGACGGCGATGCCAGCTTTTTTCTCCTTCAGCGGCCCAGAACGGCAATGCGAGCAGAAAGGCAATGCCAAGCAAGGGAACGATGAGAATAAACGGTGTCTCCATCGCGGGCGGCAGATACGAGAGAATCGTGTAGATCCATAAAAAGAAGAAGTCCGGTTTGGGCACAGTCTGGATGATCGAGGGATCGGGCTGTCCACTTGGTCCGAACGGCCCGAAAACAAAAGCGCATACCGCGACTGCGGCGAGCACTGCGCCGGAGAAAATGAGATCCTTCCAAAACGCGCCGGGCACAAACGGAATTCCATCTTCATGGGCCAATTGGTGGTATTGCTGGATGTAGGTGGAGCGTTGAACAAGCCGGCCCGGCATCGGCCACTCGTTGATTCCCAGTTTGAGCACCATCCACACGTGCAGGAACACGAACAGCAGCAACGCTCCCGGAATGACAAAAACGTGCAGTGCAAAAAAGCGCGAAAGCGTGGGGCCGGAAATGATAGGCCCGCCGAGAAGCAGATGAACCAGTCCGCCGCCGATGTATGGCACGCGGCTCACGATCGATGCTCCGATGCCGAGGCCCCAATAGGCATCCTGATCGAAGCGCAATACTTGACCCGTGAAGGCCATCCCCAACGTCATGAGCAGCAGAAAGACACCCACGATCCATGTGAGCTCGCGGGGGAATTTATACGCGCCAAAGAGAAACACCTGCGCCATGTGAATAAGGACGATGGCGACCATGAAGTTCGATCCCCAACCGTGCATTGCGTGCAGAAACCATCCCAGCGGGATCTGGTGATTGAGAATGTTCAGGCTGTTCCAGGCTTCTCCTGCCGAGAGAACATAAACCAACGCCAACAGAATACCGGTAAAGATTTGCAGAAACAGCAGAGTGAATGCCGCGCTGCCAAAGACGTACCACCAGCTTGCGGTGTTTCGCGGAACGGAATGCAGCGCCGCGTCTTTGACCGGCCCTTCGAGTTGCAAGCGCAGCTCAAGCCAGCCGTAGATACGGATTGCGGTCTGCTTTATCCGCTGCATGAGCAGTCTCCCTGGCCTATGGAAATTTTCACAAGCTTCGCAGTATTGGAGAGCGTTGGCATTTGGCCAGCGTCGATTTGCAGTTGGCCGGAGGCAATTCTCCAGTTGTATGTGAAGAGCCCGCGCTCAGGTGGTCCGGAGGCGCGTGAGCCATCGGCGTAGTACACCCCGCCGTGGCAAGGGCACATGAAGAGCTGCGATTGAGGAAACCAGCGCACCGGGCAGCCAAGATGCGCGCAGTTGACGGCGAAGACGCGGAACTGATGGCTGCTCACGCGCCGCACGTAACAAGCGATGTTATCGGTCTGTCCGTCCCAAGGGTTGCTGGATGGATTCTTGTAGAACGCGAGTCGCGTATCGCCGACGGGAAATGCGTCGGTGGCCCCAAGCGATACCCAGGAGTCGTAGCTTGAGTCTTTCTTCCACGGCGCCAGCAGATAGCGAACGACGGGAACGGCCAGCACCAGGCCGACAATCCCGTTGAGCGCAATGCCGGCATTGAATAACAGCCAGCGGCGCGAAACGGTGTGGGCACCTCCGTGACCTTCGGCCGCGACGTCGCCGCTCGCGCTCACAATTTGCCCGGCTGGCTTGCCGGATGGTTGTTCCACGTAACTCATGTCCGTTACCTCCCGCCCTGCGCGGATGATGCGGCCTGTTCTGATGCCACGTTCCGCAGGCTTCCCAAATACGTCACAATGTCGTCCACTTCCTGTGTTGAAAGCGGCGCGGCCGCCCTGCCGCCCGGACCGTCATGCTGCCAGTCGGGCTGACCGATGTCGGGCCGGCCGGCAATAATAATGCTGCGCAAAGCTTGGTCCCCGACGAGAGACAGATAATTCGGGCTTGTGATCTGTTGTTTTGATGAATCGTGACAAGCCGCGCAACGCGCCTGATAGCTTTGCTGTCCCCGATTGGGATCGCCAACCTGAGATTGCGCATAAGCCGGAGGCGTCGCATTGCCATAAGCATTCGGCCGCAACCACTGTTTGCGCATGCCCGTGATCAGCACATTCACTTGTGCATCAGTCAGCATGCCTCCGGCCGATTGCGCAAACGCCGCCATTTCTGTGCCCGGCATACCGCCCGAGATCCATTTGCGCAAGGTAGCATCGTCGACGAGCGCCTGGTACTCGGGATTCGCGAGATCGATCGCAGGCCCATTCTGCCCATTCGCTCCATGGCACGCGGCACAGTTTTGTTTATAAAGCGTCGAGAAATCGCTTACCTCGTCGGGCCGCAAAACCGGATTGGGTGGATCGCCCGGCGCGTGCCTGCAGCCGCTCAGCAGCGCGGTCCAGCAAACCATGAGCGCCAGAACCATAAGGCGCATCAGCGCTCCTCCTTGTCCCGCGGCGAATCGGGGTCCCCGTGGGCAGTTCCTCGTCCATGAGGTGAAGGTCCCGCATCTGGCCGAGAATCCATCAGCCCCGGCGCTTCAATACCCAGCCGCTCGATAAAAGGCAGGGACTGGCTGGTAGGAATTCGCTCCTGGCGCGAGACAACGATTCCCGCAGTCACCCCGTATACGACTTGCGAAACCAGGAACCATCCCCAATCGATATGGTCGGCGAGTGTGGGATTAATCACGCCCATGAAGGAATGCAGAATGCCGGTCCACATCACGGGCGCAAGAACGCCGCCCAGCACCACGGGGTGCCGCGGCAGCATGGGCAGCATGGCACCGTAGAGCAAACCCACGAGCGCACATGTGACGGAATGAATCAAGATGGCGATCAGCAACCACGTCCAGTGAAAGGTTGCTATCTGAGCGGGAGTGGAGTTAGTCCACACTGCTACGCCCGCGCCTCCAAGCAGGTTTACCGGATACCAGATGCTGTGCTGCTTGATAAGCCCGTAGATCAGCGCAGGTACGATCATGGCAACGCCGCCGGCGATGCCGCCCTTGATGCCGCTCGTTACCGGATAGGTCTCGACGGGAAAATGCGCACGGCGCTTTGAGCTTAGCCGGATACGTTCCACCAGCGCGCGCGAACTCGCAATCGTTACTGGCTTCTCGACGATAGGAACTTCCTCGTGCTGTTCGTCGGGCAGAACCTGGCGAAACCATCCGATGCTGCCAGCGAGCATGAGCACACCACCCAGAATGCTGATGCCAGCGCTGGTCACCAGTCCGGCTGCAGCCAAAGTGCATCCAAAGGCCAATATGATTGGCCATGCGGTGGGCGCGGGCAGATGAATCATTGCGCCGTCGCCGTGCTGATTCACGTGTTGGCTCGGTTCAGACATCAACTCACCTTCCCAGGAGGTAGACAACCGTGAAGACCACGACCCACACCGCGTCGACAAAGTGCCAGTAGAGCGAAAGCACCTGAATGCGCTCGGCGTGGCGTTGCCCCACACGTCCGAGCAGCGTAAAGAGCATCACCAGCGAGAGCATGATGAGGCCCACGACAACGTGGGTGGCGTGCAGCCCGACCAGCGAGTAGAAGGTCGTCCCAAATAAATTCGTCCGGATCGTCAAACCCTCGTGACCGATGAGCCTGACCCACTCCTTTGCCGTGCCGGCGAGAAAAATAATCCCCAGGGTCATGGTGAGCGCCCACCAGGCGCCGAAGATGCGAATCCGCCCGCGCGCAATGGCGTGCTCGGCCATCCAGATGGTCAGGCTGCTTGAAAGCAGGCAGATGGTGTTGAAAATGGGAATACTGAGAATTTGCGGCGTGGGTCCGTAGGTGCTGCGGCCGATGTAGTATACATACGCGACCACAAAGATGGTGAAGATGGCCGACTCGCCGATAATGAGCGAGAACATGCCTACGCGGCCGCGCGAAGGCAGGCGCCAGTTTTCGTCAGCGAAGATGGGAATTGTGCTCATCGCTCGTACTTCCAATCCGGATCCTGCGGGTGTTTCAGGTCCCAAAGCGGACGCCGGCTGCGCACTACCGGATCTTCAGCGAAGTTGTAAGCGGGCGGAGGCGATGGCGTCGACCACTCGAGCGTCCAGGCGTCCCATGGGTCGTTGCCTGCCTCCTTGCCGTGCAGGTAGGAGTCGATCAGATTCCAGGCGAAGATGAGCACGGCGATCGCCTGGATCACGCCGCCCATCGAGATCCAGAAGTTGAGCGTGCTCCATCCCCGGTCCGCTTCGTAGGTGTAAATGGAGCGCGGCATGCCGAGGACGCCGACAAAGTGCATGGTGTCAAAGGTTAGATGAAAGCCGAAGAAGAAAATCCAGAAATGCCACTTCCCGAGCTTTTCACTCAACACGCGACCGGTCGCCTTCGGATACCAATAATAGATCGCGGCAAAGATACAGAAGACTATGGCGCCGACAAGCACGTAGTGAAAATGCGCGATGACGAAGTAGGAGTTGTGCAATTGCCAGTCCAGGGGCGCGACCGAAAGCATGATGCCTGTAAGTCCAGCTATGAGGAACTGAAAGACAAACGCCGTGCAGAAAAGCATCGGCGTTGCGAAGCGAATCCTTCCGCCCCACATTGTCGCAATCCAATTGAATATCTTGATGCCTGTGGGTATGCCCACCATCATGGTTGAAAGTACGAAGAAAGCATTGCTTACCGACGTCATGCCAACGGTGAACATGTGGTGTGCCCACACGCTCACGCTGACGAATGCGATGCCGACCGACGCCGCAACCATGGCCGGATAACCGAAGATCGCTTTGCGCGAAAAGGTGGGAATGATTTCGTTGGCGATGGCGAAGGCGGGCAGCACCAGGACGTACACCTCGGGATGCCCGAAGATCCAGAAGAAGTGAATCCAGACGACCGCCGAGCCGCCGGCCTGAGTGTCGAAGAAATGGCCGCCGAGATAGCGGTCGATGAGGAGCATGATCTGCGCGGCAGTGAGCGGTGTGATGGTAATGAGCGTAAGGCCGCTGACCACAAGCATCAACCACGCGAAGAGTGGCATGCGGAGGAGCGTCATGCCGCGGCAGCGCATCGAGATAATAGTGGCGACGATGTTGATGGCCGTTCCCAGCGTACCGAATCCGCTTACAATCAGCGCCAGGGCCCAGTAGTCAGTGTTGTGGCCGGGCGAAAACGCCTGGGCCGTGAGCGGCGCGTAGGCAAACCAGCCCACATCGGGCGCGCTGCCCATACCGTAGAGGCCGAAGCCGCCGATGAAACTGAAGTAGAGGAACAGCCCGCCGAATGCAGTCATCCAGAAGCTGAAGGCGTTGAGTCGCGGGAAGGCCATATCGCGCGCTCCGATCATCAGCGGGACCAGATAATTGGCGAAGCCGAAGAGAATTGGCATGCCCACCAGGAACACCATGGTGGTGCCGTGCATGGTGAACAGCTCATTGTAGAGTTCGGGCGAGAGGAAGTGGTTGTTGGGAATGACCAACTGAATGCGGATGGCCAGAGCCTCGGCTCCTCCCACCAGTAGAAAGAACAGCGCGTAAACGATGTATAGGATGCCCAGCTTCTTGTGATCGACTGTGACAACCCAGCTATGCAGCCACTCCAGCAGGGCCGCGCCGCGCGAGGGCGTTGCGTCAAGGGATCCGCGAATCGGGAAAGCCTGGTCGGCCATTGCTTGTCCTTCAGTGCAAGCTGGAGAGATATGCCACAACTTCGTCGACTTGCCGGTCGCTGAGTTGCATGGCGGGCATCAGCGCGCCGGGTTTGAATGCGTTTGGATCCTGAATCCATGCGCGCAGGTTCTGTGGCGTGTTGGCCGCGGCGCCCGCGGCAATGGTTGCACGGCTCATCAGGTGCGTCAGGTCGGGCCCGAAAGTTCCCTTTGCCACCGTGCCCGCAATGGTGTGGCAGTTCATGCAGGCTTCGGTTTCAAAGATGTGCCGGCCAGCGGCCACGGAAGCATCTTGTGTTCCTGGCTGCTGCTGTTTTTTCACCCATGCGTCGAACTGGCGGGGCGTGTCGACATACACGCGAATCAGCATTTTGGCGTGTTCGATACCGCAGAACTGCGCGCACTGACCGAGATAGAGGCCCGTGGCTTGCGGATCGATCCACATTTGGTTGGGGTGGTTGGGAATCAGATCGGTTTTGCCGCCAAGCTGCGGCACCCAGAAGCTATGGTCCACGTCAGCCGAATACAACTTGAGGTAGGTCGGCTCCGGGTTGGAGCTCGTGCTCACCGGTACATGCAACTCATTCGCCGTTACGATGCCCAGCTTGGGATAACGAAACTCCCACCAGAATTGGTGCCCAACGACGGTGACGTCGAGCGCGGATTTGGGTTCGGGCGCGTCCTGAATGGCAAAGATGATGCGCGCCGTGGTGAGAAAGAGAACCACGACAATGAGCACTGGAATCACGGTCCAGGCCAGTTCCACCTGCGCGCTTCCGTAGACTTGCGCAGGCTCGTTCCCGGCGTCAAGTTCGCGCGCACGGAACTTGATGATGACGAAGGCCAGCAGTCCCTCGACCACCGCAAAGATGGCCCCAGTAATCAAAAGCACGAATAGCGAAAGGCCGTAAATCTCATGCGCCGGAGTGGAAGCTGGAGCCCATATGCTGGGCGTTGCCTGTGGGCCTTGTGCAAACATCGGCACCACTCCGGCGCAGACCAGGGCGAGAAAAGAGAGTCGCGATCGAATTGAGGAATAACCGCTCATGATGTACATAAGCCTTCGCGATCCAGTCACGGCTTTTGACCAGGCCAGTAGACACCGGTCGGACAGCAAGGCCAGCAAGACTTGCATTCGAGCTGTTGGGCGGCTGTTGTCTATTTGTGGATGAATTCGCCGGTCAATTACGTGCTTCCCGCTGTGATCGAAAATGCACTTTGTCGTTCCTCTCTATGCCACCTGAGCACCAGTCGCTTGCGCAGGCCGAGTACCTCGAGTATCTGTTCTGGCACATACCTTGTGGCGTAGTTCGCGAGGACCCACGACCGAATCGTGTCCCCTGTTCGTGTGCCGCCCTCGACAAGTGAAGCGCAGACGCTTTCGCGGACATCCGCGCTGAGAAGAAGCCTTTCCCAAGCACTCAGCCCCAATCGAGAACTGTCGTCGCCACCGCACGGAAGATTCAATGTCCTCATGGAATACCTCGATTCAAAGTCACACCGCACGTCTATGAAAACCCGGCAGGCTAGGTTGCTCGAGTTTTACTCAAGTGCGATTACGCCACATCTGACAGGCGAAAACAATTGAACGATGGTCTCGGATAGACTTTAGTATCAAGGAGCCGAGAAAGTTGCGACGGCCGCGGAAGCTCTGCTCGTGTTGTTCGTTTTTTTCAACCAGGAGTTTGCGTTGCAGCGGCGGATGAGATGAAGGTAGGAATTGGATTTAGAGGATAGCCAAGGCGCCTCCACTCATCAAAACCGCCGCGCAGAGGCCGCACCCGCTCGATTCCCAGGTGATGGAGCTGCATGGCGGTTTTGGCCGAAGTCGCCTCGCTGGGGCAGGTACAGTAAAGAACGATATCGCGATCACGCGGAATCTCTTTGTTACGCACGGCCAGCGCCTCGGGCGAAATGGTGTGCGCGCCCGGCAAGGTGAATGGATCGGCAAGAATCTCAAGGGGATGGCGCAGATCGACGATGTAGACATCCTCACCGGCCTCGACTCGTTCTTTCAGTTCGTTGGGCTCCACGCGCGCGGCTGTCAGGCCTCTTAAGAACTTTTGCCGGCGATGGATCCGCCGGAGGAGCAGGGCAAGAACGCCAAGAGCAAGCAGGACCCCGGAAAACCGCCCCACCCAGTTCAGCACATCGGGGTTGCGCTTGATCAAATCGCCAAAGAATCGACCGACGAAGAGTAGCGCTCCCGCCCACAGCGTGGCGCCGATTCCATCGAAGAGCAGAAACGGCACAACGCCTACACCGTGAACTCCGGCAGCGGGAGGACCCAGCGTAGCCAATCCGGGAACAAACTTCGCAAACATGAGTGCGGGGGCGCGACGCCCACCATGCGTGTCCTGAATGCGGCGGACGCAGTCGGCTGGTTGGAGCGAAAGCTTGCAAAACAACCGGAGTACTCTGTTGCCGAACTTGCGCCCAATGAAGAACCAGGTAGTGTCCGCGATAAGCGAGGCAGCCACGGCAAGGAGCCATGCGAAGAGAAGGCTGAACTCATGTTCGGCCGATAGAGCTCCAGCAGCCAGAATGCCGGGTGTTACCGTGAGCGGGACGCCGAACTGATCCACAAGGACCCAGGCGAAGAGAAGAAAGTAACCGTAAGTTAGCAAAATGTGTATCGGTAAGGCCATCGTGAGCTTCCTGTCAATCGCCGATGCGTTAGCTTGAGACCGTTAGTCGCCCGGAGAAGTCAGCTCGGTGACGTCTGGCTGAGCATGACTGGCTCTCGGCAAGAACAATCCGGTCAAAACGAGAGCGACATCCACCGATGATTCCGCGTCGCCTCGGACACTTAATACAAAAGATGTTGAAAGCGTGTTTGGGTTTCTAAGTCTGTTTTTGCGCAACTCAGTCTCAAGTGAAAAGAACCGACACCTCCGCGGCGATCGGACGAATCTAGCTTGCTTTGGCAAATCGGCGGGGCCGATTCGACTAGATCGCTTCGCGCCGCATCGAAGAGTTTTACTGTCACGCGGGAGTCGCAGGTTAGACGGTCAGTGGATGAAAGAACTCGATACTTAGGTATCGGCAATACATCGTCCGATTGTTTCGCGTTCTCGTTTCTGATGTGATCAATTCGTCGCGTCCCAGCTAAGCGGGCCCTTCGGTTCGAACGTGCCCAGCTTGTGCTTTGACAGGCTAGTCATCTTTGGCAAGTCTTGTGCAATGCTTCCCGGTCTCGAGCAATCGGTCGCCTAAGCTTTCGCGAGGCCGCGAGAATTCTCGATGCTGCCGATGGCAGTTTCAAAGCTTTGACAACACGGGAATGACCCATCTGCAGAAGATCGCATGGGATGGACCGGTGATTAACAGAAGTGCATCCAGACCAGCAATACAAGGAGAGTTCGTCGCTGAAGTTGGCTGCTTGTCAATCTCTGCATCCTTCACCGAGAACTGGAAAACCGCATGTTTGCTAAACGGCTGAATACTGTCCCTGAGGTCCGCGCCCAAATCCAATTTAATCCCACCCGATCCGCCCCGTGGAGTCGAACGGAAGATGAAATATGCGCTTTACAAGACTCAAATCGCTGGGCGGTAATTCTGGCTGGTGGAGATGGCGCGCGCCTGATGCCCCTCACCAGATTGCTCACCGGGGAAGATACGCCGAAGCAGTTCTGCGTGCTAACAGGAAACGAAACCCTTCTGGCACAGACGCAGAGGCGAATTTCCTCGATCGTTCCGAGACAGCGCACACTGGTGGTCGTTACGCAGGCGCATGAACGATATTACGCCAAGCAGCCAGCCTGTGTTCCAGACGCCAACTTATTGGTGCAACCGAGTAACCGTGGAACCGCGCCGGCGATTCTCTACAGCTTGACCTGTCTCCATGCGATGGCTCCACGAGGCGTGGTTGGATTTTACCCGTCGGACCATCAATTCAACTCCGACGCACAATTCGCTAACTTCGCCGACCAGGCGTATAAATATGCGCAGCTTCATGGAGATCGTGTCTTTCTACTCGGTATCCCCCCCGATTCACCTGAAGCGGTTTACGGCTGGATCGAACCTGGCAGGGCGCTGCTCTCCCAAGGAGGCTGCGACGCATTCGAGGTGCGCCGATTTTGGGAAAAGCCTTCCGGAGATAAGGCGAGAGATCTCATGGACGGAGGAGGGCTATGGAACACTTTTATCATGATTGGACGCGTGACTGCGTTTCTCGACTTGATTCGTTCGAGCCTTCCCAACCTCCTCTTCTCGTTTAATCGGGTATCGGATACGATGCGGCCTGACGACACGAGCGCTCCACTGGCCGAGCTCTATGCCAGAATCCCAGCGAGTAATTTCTCGCGGGAGGTCCTAGTCGAGTGTCCCGCCAATCTGGCTGTGTTGCCCGCGCGAGGATTGCAATGGACAGACCTTGGTGTTCCCGAACGCGTGATGCGAACCATTGGACCAAACACAGGACGAAAGCGCACAATGGTCCCCCTTGCATACGATGAGTAGAGCATCACCCGGCACACAGCGACAGCATTTTCCAAGATTCGTCGAGCTTAGGAGCGCGGGAACAAACCCTTCGCGCGTCAAAAGATACAATCACGCATAGGTTGGATTCCTCCCTTCAGCCTGCGATCCAACACGGTGAGGCTCTCGAGACTGCGCACGATATCAACATCCTGCACCGGCGCCTAGTCAAGGTACGTATATTTTTAGTGGTTCGCACCAAGTCCGAGACGCGTGCAGTAGCCTCGCCATCCAAACCCACCGGCTCGTCCTCCTGCGCGATGGTTGGGCCTCGTTCTTTTTCCGCGACTGCGCGCGCGGAGGTAAACGGAAGGCTATGACCGATTTCTGCCTTCAAGTTTCTGCGTCGCTTCACGAACGGTTGTTTACCGGGTGAACTTGTTCGCATGCGGTACCTCGGCCTGCCTGCCAACCCCATGAACACCCCATCAACAACCGGAGACGCATGATACGAGGGTGCGCCCCTCCATGGAATCGAGTGCATCGTACTCTCGTATCGGCTCTCTGGATTCAGTGCCAGCCTATCTCGCGCAATGGCAGGTACTTCTAGCGAGGACTCGCTCAGGCGTTGGAACAGTGGATCGCTGTATTGTGGCCACGCACAGATGACACGAAGGTCTTGATCAATACGTTCGTCTACTAGATTCATCTTCACACTTATGACTTAATCAAAATCGTGTAGCAGTTTGGAATCAGACTCTTCAAACGTCGAGGGAGCCTGAAGCGGGTGACAAGGAGATTCGCATGAGCGATAGATCAGAGCGATTTGCTCCCGGCTGGCCAGGAATTCCGCCACGTTGGACTTCGAGCGCGAAGACGGGAATTGGCACTTCATTGACTCCGGAGAATCGCGTGTGGTTCACCCTAAGTCACGGCATTCTCAATGAAATCTACTTTCCCAGGCTCGACCAGGCGTGCACACGCGACCAGCAATTCCTGGTGACTGATGGCAAGAGTTTTTTTTCAGAAGAAAAGAAAGATTGCGAGTTTGAAAATCATCTTGCCGAGCCGGGTATACCGCTCTATTGCTTGAAAAATACCTGTCAACAGGGTCGCTACAGGATAGAAAAGGAAATTCTCGCCAATCCCTTTCGCAATGTCGTTTTGCAAAAAATCCGTTTCCTGCCTCTGCAGGGCGAGCTGGAAGATTATCACCTGTATTCTATTCTTTCTCCCCATCTGGCGAATTTCGGGTATGGCAACACCGCATGGAGTGGTGAGTACAAAGGCTCACTCATGCTTTTTGCGGAACGAAACGGAGTTTGTCTCGCAATGGCTGGATCCGCACCTTGGCGGAAAACATCAGTTGGATTTGTTGGCGAATCCGATGGCTGGCAGGATCTGGCGCAACACTATGAGATGCAATGGGAATACACGCGCGCAGAGAATGGCAATGTGGCTTTGACCGGCGAGATCGACCTTGCAGCGTGCAATGGAGAGTTCGTTCTGGCAATCGGATTCGGTTCAGACCCTTTCGAAGCTGGACAGTTGACAAAATCATCCCTGCTGGAAGAGTTCGGAACCCTCCGGAATCACTATGTCGATGGTTGGCAGGAGTGGCATGACACACTGATTGCTTTGGATTCTCCCAGACGAGATCATGATCTTTACCGCTCCAGCATGGCGGTTCTACGCGCGCACGAGGCGAAAGGGTTTTTGGGTGGCACGATAGCCAGCCTTTCCATTCCGTGGGGATTCAACAAAGGGACGGACGATCTCGGCGGTTATCACCTGGTGTGGCCGCGCGACCTGGTGGAAATCGCTGGGGGATTTGCGGCCGCAGGCGCAACGAAGGACGCAGTGCGATTACTCCGCTATCTGGAGGCGACACAAGAGGCGGAAGGCAACTGGGCGCAAAA
>Ga0326728_10001963_pt1 | contig 70299 bp, 70 predicted proteins | sample MB3enrmetagenome_FD_207602 | JGI IMG/M metagenome (GOLD analysis project Ga0326728, IMG submission 207602) | Lab enriched peat soil microbial communities from McLean, Ithaca, NY, United States - MB31MN | ecosystem: Environmental > Terrestrial > Soil > Wetlands > Peat | place: USA: New York... | reverse complement strand
CCTGCGGCAAGGCGAGCAGCAGTTGCGACCATAAGCGGATGGTGGCGGAATTGATTTTCCCCAATCGATGAAAGCTGCCGAAGGTCAGGCGGCCGGTGCTGAGCGCGGGCAACGGGCCCACCGCCGGCGCGGCGGCGTGCGGCTTGAAGGCCCATCGATCCGGCAGATACGCGAGCTTTTCAGTGAAGAGCCGGTCGAAGCGGCCGGGCGGCAGCCACTGCGGATCGGCCAGGTAGTAATCCACCGCCCGTAGTCCTGTGGTGCCGGGGTAGCCGAGCCAGCTGATCTGAACCGGAGCGGGTTTGCGGGCGAACACCGGCAGCCGGTTATGCCCGGTGTGGCCGGACAGATCGATCAGCACATCGATCCGCTCGTCCATGATCTTGCTCGCGAACGCGGTGTCCGAGAGCGCCTCGACCGCATTCCAGCTCTTGAAGTGAGCTTGCAGGCGGCGGCTCAGCGCGTCCTCAACCGTGTGCGTGCAGTACGCATGCAATTCCAAATCCGCACGCAGCGCGAGATGCGCCGCGACGGGCTCCAAGAACTGGCCCACCGAATGCTCGTACAAATCACCCGACACGAAACCGATCTTCAAACGCCGGTCCGGGTCCCGCTCGTTCGCGTGCGCCGGCCACGATGCGCGCAGCCCCGTCTCGAAAACTTCGCCGAACCGGCAATGCTCCGCGAACAGCGAATCGGCATCCACCGCCGCGTCGTGGCTCAAGATGAACAAGAGATTGGAGTAGTTCTGCGCGTCCTCGCCTTGTGCGTAGTTGCTCCGCAGAGCGATGCCCCGCCGCAGGCTGACCTGCGCTTCGGCAAGGCGCCCCTGCAGGGAATAGGTCATTCCCAGCCGGTAATGCGCGATCGAAAACTCAGGATCGATGTCGAGCGCCCGGTGCAAGTGTATCTGCGCCTCGTCGAAGCGGTTCAACTTCGAGAGCGTCAATCCCAAATTGCAATGAGCCTCCGCGTCATCCGGCAGCAGCTGTGCGGAAGTTTGCATTGCCGCCAAGGCTTCGACGGCGCAACCATCGGCCCATAGCAACGCTCCCAGAACTTTCCAAGGCAGGCCGAGTGCGGGAAAAAGCCCGGTCAATTTGCGCGCGAGAGCCCGGGCCGCCGGCGTATCGCCCCGTGCCATCGCCGCGAGCAGCGCACGCTCGTTGCCGGCTGCAGATGCTTGCCCGAGCCGCTTCGCGAAATCGTCGACGCCGCCGCCCTCGAGACCGCGCTGGCGACCGAGCGCGAGCGCCTCGGTTGCCTCATCGATCCGACCGGAGAGGAGCAATGCTTCCAAGTATCCCAGCCAGTAGTCGGGCACCTGCGGATCGGCCCGCAGCGCGGCGAGCAGGAAGGACAGTCCATCGGACGGCCTCCGCGACTGCACGTTCAGCATGCCGACGCAATAATTGGCTGCGGCATGATTGGGGACCTGCTGCAAAACGGCATGCCACAAGTGCTCGGCCTGCTGCACTTGGCCGGTCAGCTGCAACTGCATTGCGCTGCTGCATGCCTCGTCCAGTTCCGAGGAAGAGACGTGCCTCTGTCGATAAATTGACGCCATCCGTGGGATTAGCATGAAATATGCCAATCTTCGGCTTCAAGATTGCCGCTTGGTGCCGATATCTTCCCCGGATGCGATGCCTCCCCATCAGGGTCGCCGCGACTTGTCAAACGCATAGTGCAAAACTGCGACACGGTACTTAAATTTCCCGAACGCCTTAAGGATTCTTTCCTAAAGAACCCCGCAAGTCTTCCGATAAACCTTCTGCGTGTGTCACCGGTCCGCCCGCTCGGCGGGTGAAGAGGACACAACAGCAAGAGGCCTAATGATGGGCCGGTGAACTTAAACTTTATTAGGAGCTCTGAACATGGCTTTAACTTTAAATACCAACATCGACTCGCTTACCGCGCAGAATAATCTGTCCGGTTCGCAGGCTTTGTTGTCTCAGTCCTTGACGCGTCTGTCCTCGGGTCTGCGCATCAACAGCGCCGCGGACGACGCTGCGGGTCTTGCGATCAGCCAGCAGTTCACCACGCAGGTGAACGGCACGAACCAGGCGATCAACAATGCCAACGACGCTGTTTCCGAGGCGCAGACCGCCGGCGGCGCGTTGACCACGATCGTCAACAACCTGCAGAGCATCCGCACGCTCGCCGTCGAGGCCGCGAACGGTTCGAACAGTGCGTCGGACCGCCAGGCGCTCGACGCCCAGGTGCAGCAGCAGATCCAGGAAGTCACGCAAATCGCCTCGCAGACGTCTTTCAACGGCGCCAGCGTGCTCAACGGCAGCAGCGGTACGACCACGTACCAAGTGGGCGCAAACGTCGGCGACACCATTTCCGTGAACCTCTCGCAGGGCGTGCAGGCCAACCAGATCGGTCAGGTCGCCTCGTCGACCGCCACCGTCGGAAGCGCTGCGCTGACCGGCAACTTGACCATCGCCGTCGGTACGGCCGCGGCGGTGACCGTGGGTTCGAGCAGCACGTATGCGACGACGTCTCCCGGACAGGGCGCGAGCTCGGCCTATGCCAAAGCGGCAACCATCAACGCGGCGGACATCTCCGGTTTGACGGCGACTGCAACCAATGTGGCCACGGATACCACGCAGTTTTCGGCACTGAGCGCGACCGTCGCCTCGACGGGCGGCTCGTACGCCTTGTCGATCAACGGCACCGCCATTTACTCGGGAACGGGCAACGTCCCGGGAACCACATCGCTGAACGCGAACACCGTGGCGAACCAGATCAATCTGTATTCCTCGCAGGACGGCGGCGTCACGGCGTCGGTGTCGAGCGGCGGCGTCATTTCGCTGACGGCGGCCGACGGCAGCAACATCGCCGTAACCCAGGCCGCGACGGGATTGACCGGCACCGGTCTCGGTGCCATCGCCAGCTCGGCCGGTGTGACCAACTACGGGTCGGTAACCCTCTCGGCGGACAGCAACATCTCTGTCGCCGGCACTGACGCGGGCGGGGCGATCGGCCAGACCGTTGGCAACATCTCCCTGGGTGCCAATACCTTGGCGAACCAGAACGTACTGACGGTCACCGGAGCGAACGCCACGATCAAGGCCGTCGATGCCGCGCTGACAACGGTCAGCGCCTTCCAGAGTCAATTGGGCGCCATTCAAAACCGCTTTACGGCGGCGGTGAGCAACCTGACGTCCACGGCGCAAAACCTGACCCAGTCACGCAGCACGATCCAGGACGCGAACTTCGCGCAGGAAACGGCGAACTTGACCCAGGCGCAGGTGTTGGAGCAGGCGGGTATCTCGGTGTTGGCGCAAGCCAATCAAGAGCCGCAATTGATCCTCAAGCTCTTGGGTTAATGGCCGACACCAACCAAGTAGAGGCAGGAAACGCAAGGTTCGGGCGACGGCGCCCGGACCTTGTCTTACGAACGGCACTGACGCCTATGGGGTTTGGAGGAGTTTTCTAGAACACGCGTAGGTGACCACATGGCTAGCGACGGAAGCCCGGGAAAGATCCCGGTTGCGAGTCTCGTACAGGGAAGTCAGGCAGCAAAATCTATCAATCCTCAATCGGGCGGCGGCAAGTCTTTGCCGCCCAACGGCAAGATCGCGGCGCCATCGGTAGCGCCGGCCGCCGCCGGCGACGCCATCGCGGCCGCAGTCTCGACTGTCGCTAAGACGCCGGTACCGCAGACCACGGATCCCCAGACGTTGGTCCAGCTTCTCAACAAATTTCTCAATGATTCGGGGCGTCCAGATCAATTTCGATTGGATCCCGCCTCCGGCGGCAAGCTCATTCAGCAGATCAATCCTGCAACCGGAGCGGTTATCGGCGAATTTTCCGCCACCGAGTTCCCTGCCTTGGCGCGTGGCGTCGGAGTCTCGGGTCTTTTGGTCGATAGTCTCGCGTGACACCGTCAGCCGCATTGGTATGGGTCTTGCTTAAGTCTCCACGCGACCTGCCGATAATTGGATTACTTGAAACGGGACACGCATTCATATGAGCTCAACGATATCCGGCGCAGCGTCGACCGCACCGACCACCGCAACGCCGACCCCGGCGGCAAGCAACGCGGTGCCTGCCACGACTGCAGCGGTCACGTCGACCGGTATCGGGTCCGGCCTCAATATCAGCGCCATCGTGTCGTCGCTGACCAGCGCCTTCGGCGCCGGGCAGCAAAATCAAATCACGAATCAGGCCAATGCGTTGGATGCCCAAGTGTCGGCATTCGGCACCTTCACCAGCTCCCTCGATTCGCTGCAGGGTACCCTCGCCGCGTTGGAGACCCCGAGCACCCTGGCAGGATTCAGCGCCGCAGTCGCCGACAACACCATCGCCACCGCCTCCGCGGCCAGCGGCGCAGTCGCGGGTACCTACTCGCTGGCCGTGCAGAACATCGCCACCGCAGCATCGCTCACATCCCAGCCGGTCGCCAGCTCAGGCACGACCGTTGGTACCGGAACATTGACGATCGCCGTCGGCACCTCGTCGACCTCGATCAACATCGATTCGACCGACAATACACTCGCGGGCATCGCCGCCGCGATCAATTCGGCGCCGAACAATCCGGGCGTGAGCGCCAGCATCATCACGGCCACGGATGGTGCGAGGCTGGTACTGTCCGGGACGACCACCGGCGCCGCAAACTCGATTACGGTCACGCAGTCGGGGGGCGACGGCGGCTTGTCCGCGCTGGCGTACCCACCCAACGGCACAACCGGTTTGACGCAGACCCAGGCCGCGACGGACGCGAATTTCACGATCAATGGCTACGCCGCGACGAGTGCGAGCAACGTTGCCAGCGGCGCGATTACCGGCGTGACCTTGAATCTGCTGAAGGCTTCTCCTGAGGTGACGCCGGCCACGACGCCGGCCACCTATACCCCAACGACCTTGACCATCAGTCCGGACACCACGGCGGCGCAGGCTTCGATCAGCGCGTTCGTCACGGCGCTGAACAGCACCTTGACCAGTATCCAGACACTGACCGCGTACGACCCGACCACGCAAACGGCGGGAGCGTTGCAGGGCAACGCCACGCTGCAGTCCTTCCAAAACCAATTGTCGAACATTCTCGACACCGTCACTGCGAACGGGACCGGCGGGGTGAATTCGCTTGCGGACCTGGGCATCACGGCGGACGCCAGCACCGGCAACTACGACACCAACACCACCACGCTCGCCAATGCCTTGAGCTCGAGCTTGAGCGGGGTCGGGAACCTTCTGGGCGGCACAAACGGAATCGTGACGCAGGTTGATAATCTGGTCACCCAATACACCCAGGCCGGCGGCTTGCTGTCGACGATCAACCAGGGTTTGCAGACGGGTCTGACGAACGTCGCCACTCAGCAGACGGCGTTGAATGCCGAGCTGGCAACGTATTCGGCCACGCTCACTACGCAGTACAATGCGATGGACGCGGCTGTGGCAGCGCTCAAAGAGACCCAAACCTACCTCACGGCCGAATTCAACCCCAGCTCGAGTTCCAGCAGTTCATCGACCAGCAGCTTGAGCAGCGGCACCACCAGCACATAGAGAGTTGGGCAATGATGTATTCACGAAATGCAGCGCAGCAGTACCACACCGTCCGCAGCCACGGTCAGGTTGCCGATGCGAGCCCGGCGCGGCTCGTGCAGATCATCTTCGAACACATTCTGATGAATTTGGCGACCGCCCAGGGATGCATGGAGCGGATCGAGAACAACCTCCCGTTCAACGACGTGGTGCTCAAATGCAAGGCGATGGGCAAGGCCGTGCGGTTGATCGGCCAGCTCGATGCCACCCTCGACATGGAGAAAGGCGGGCAAATCGCGGAAAATCTGCACAACCTGTATCTCTACATGCTGGGTCGCCTGACCACCGCCAATGCCGAGAACGATGTGCAGATCGTGATCGAAGTGGCGAGTCTGGTGCGCAAGATCAAAAGCGGCTGGGATGGGATCGTCAAGGACGGCCGATGAGCGGTGAAGCCACCGCGATCCTTGAGCGGGCGGTGGACCTGTCGCGTCAGCTGCTTGCTGCGGCCGACCGCGGGGACGGCCACGCCGCCGCCCATCTCGACGCTGAGCGCCTACAACTGCTAAAGTCGGCGCGGAAAAGCGCGCAGGCGCCGGATCCGCACGAGCGGCAGTTGCTGCAGGAAATCGCCCTGTTGAACGACAAGTCGATCGGTCATTTGGAACATCATCGCCGTATCAAGGGACGTCAGTTGGATGTGGCCGCGGTCGGCCGGCGGGCCGTGAACGCCTACGCGGGGACTCGGCAACTGCGCTGAGCGGGATTTTTATCTGTAACGCGGGGAGCCATGCCTGAGTCACCTCTCGGCGATGGGCTGATATTCGAAAACACGATTCCGCTTGCCTGGACTTCCGGTCCGCCGGCGGACGAGCTGAACCTCGCGCGTTTGAATGCTGACAACCATCAATTACTCGCCGCCGACTCCACCCTGGATGAGGTGCGCATTCATGACGCCTTGAAAGACGAATCCCCGGCGCTGGTGCACGAACTGCAACGCTTGGACTATAAGTTGAACATCTTGTTGCGGCTGACGGCGGCGCTCGCCATGCGTCAGGACGGTTTGCCAGAGGCTCGCTTAGTCAGATTTTCGTCGAGCTGTCTCGAGTGGGTGGGCGATGATGCGCCCGAACCAGGCACTACGGGTGTACTGATGCTGTATGTGAATCCCTCTTTACCCCAACCACTCCGGCTCCCTGCCATCGTCAGCGACGCTTCTCATAACGATGTGCGTGCGGCGCGGCTACAGTTCACAGGTCTGAGCGACGCGGTTGTGGAGCTCATCGAGAAAATGATTTTCCGTCACCATCGACGCCTCGTGGCAGGCGCGAGGCTCTCGCCGAATCGCTAGCCTTAAGGGCAAGTACCATGCCTTTCGTTGCGGGAAGACCCTACATATATTGCGGGTGTTTGCCACCTGCTTGCCGCTCGAGTTCTTAAGTTAGTATGCAGCTCGCCGTGACATTGATTGAACAATGTCAATGAGTTAGACGCAAAGCTTAAGACGGAGCTCGAGATATGTGGACTCCGTCACACTTTTCACCGGGAAGGAGCCCCCGATAGTGGTTGACGCGAAAGTAATTGTGATGGACCCGTCAGATTCGCAAGCGCGAACGCTGGTGACGGTGCTGCGGTTTCTGGATCTCGAGCCGGTCCACGTTCACGATTTGGCGGAACTGCGCGAGTATCAGCGCAGCTCCGCTCACGATTGGCTGGCCGTCATCGTCGCGCAGGAAACGGTCGCGACTCAAGGCGCCGAACTCGTGGCGCAACTGCGCTCGATAGCCCAGCCGCTGCCGGTCATCTATCTGTCCAGCGATGGTCTGCCAAAAATCGCGGAGACCAGCGGCGACCTTGCCTGGTTTCATCTCGAACTTCCGGTCAAACAGCGGCGCCTATCGGCAGTCTTGGATCAGGCGCAAAACGTGCGCAACGGACATCCGACGCAGCCGGGCACCCACCGCTTTCGGCCAAGCGGAACCTCGCGCGTGATGCGTGCGGTGCATCGCTTGATCGAGCAAGTAGCGCCGTTCGATACCGGTGTGCTGATTTTGGGCGAGTCCGGCACCGGCAAGGAAATGGTCGCGCGCCACATCCATGAGCTGTCGGGTCGAGCCGGACACCCGTTCGTCCCGGTCAACTGCGGCGCCATCCCTGCCGATCTGCTGGAGAGCGAATTGTTCGGCCACGAGAAGGGTGCATTCACCGGCGCTCTGTCGACACGGCTCGGACGATTCGAGTTCGCCGAAGGCGGCACATTGTTCCTCGACGAGATCGGCGACATGTCGCTGCAGATGCAAGTGAAACTGCTGCGTGTGCTGCAGGAGCGGAGCTTCGAGCGCGTCGGCAGCAATCGTACGATCCGCTGCAACGTCCGCATCATCGCCGCGACACACCGCGACCTGGAGGAAGCGATCGGCGCCGGACGCTTCCGCGAGGACTTGTTCTATCGATTGAACGTGTTTCCCGTGCAGATGCCGCCGTTGCGCGAGCGACTCGAGGATTTGCCGGTATTGATCGAACACCTCGTGCAACGCCAGGGACAAATCTCGGGCCGGCACATTCGGCTCGACAAGGAGGCGATGAATTGTTTGGTGCGAAACCGGTGGCCGGGAAACGTGCGCGAGTTGTCGAATCTACTCGAGCGCCTGGCAATTCTGTTTCCCGAGCGCACCATTACGCCCGCTGACTTGCCGGAGCGATATCGCAGCGTCGGTTCGGCGGTGTGGGCAGGCAGCGCCGTGCTCGTCGCTCCGCCGGCTGAATCGATTCCCGATGCGGAGCCCTGCACCACGACACATGCCACCGAAGAGTTCGACCAATTGCTGGACGATGCGGAGGCCAGTTTGCCGCGCGGCGGGATTGATCTTAAGGACCATATGTCCGCAATCGAAATCGGTCTGATTCGCAAAGCACTCGAAGAGGCGGACGGTACCGTCGCCGGTGCGGCACGGTTGCTCAACATCCGTCGTACGACCTTGGTCGAGAAGCTGCGCAAATACCGTCTCTCCGCCTGACAATTTATTGACGCTGCCTTGAGTCTTCAACGCCGAGTTTCATGTAACTGATTGATCGAAAGGACAAATACTGCCGAGGCACGGAAGTTGCTTTCTCCTCCCGGTATGACAGCGTCAACACTCGAACGGGCCGGCGACACGCACGCCGAACTCCAGGCAGCCTTCCTGGCCTTCGGTTCGGTCTCCGAGCAACTTTCCGGGGCATTCGACGCATTGCGCGATCAGGTTGCGCAGCTTCGAGTCGAATTGAGCGAGGCACGCGCCGGCAAAGAGCACTTGGCCGCGCGGCTTGCGGCGCTGGTGAGGGGCTTGCCGGGCGGCGTCCTGGTGCTCGATGCGCGCGAAAAAATTCAGGAATGCAATCCCGCGGCCCTTGAGTTGCTGGGCGAACCGCTGCTGGCGCAGCCGTTTGCCACGGTGCTCGCACGCACCGTAGCCAATGCCACGGGCATTGCCGAGCACACCGAACTGTCCAGCGGGCGGTTCGTCAATATCTCGCGCCGGCACTTGAGCGGCGGCGGAGAGGTCGTGCTGCTGACCGATGTCACCGAGTCGCATCTAATGCAGCTGTTGTTGCGTCGTCAGCAGCGCCTGCTGACGATGGGCGAATTGGCGGCGGGCCTTGCGCATCAGATTCGAACGCCGCTTGCGACCGCTCTGTTGTACGCATCGCAAATGACGCTGCCCGACCGCAGCCGCGAGGACCTCGAGCGGTGCGGTGAGCGAACCGTGGGCAGCTTGAAGCAGCTCGATTCGCTGGTGAACGACATGCTCGCATTTGCACACGGGGGCGCGGCGCGCGAACCCGTCAGTGTGAGCGCGCTGCTCGAACAAGTGGCGCAGTGGCTGCGTCCGGCGCTGCGACGCGGCGTGCGTTTGACGATCCGCACCCAGGCGCCCGATCTGAAGGTTCGCGCCAATGCGCCATCGCTGGTTTCGGCCGTGCTGAATCTTGCGACCAATGCGCTGCAGGCAGCCCCGGCCGACCTCGATCTCGAGCTGCTGGCCCGGCGCACCGAGGATGGCCGCGCGCAAATCGTGGTGAGCGACAACGGTCCCGGCGTGCCCGCGCACCTGCGCGAAAGAATATTCGAACCTTTCTTTACCACTCGCGCACGCGGCAACGGCATCGGTCTCGCGATCGTCAAGTCCGTGGTCCAGGCGCATCTCGGAAGCGTCCGTTTGATCGATTCCGGCGGCGGTGCCACCTTCGTCATTGATTTACCCGCAGAGGAAAGAGCATGAACAAGTTGATCGAATCGGTGTTGATGGTCGAGGACGACGCAGCGCTGCGCGAAGCATTGCTCGATACGCTGCGCTCGGCCGGAATAACCGCGCTGGGCGCCGGCGATGCGCCAACGGCGCTGCAAATGATCGAGACGGAAGAAATCGCACTGGTCATTTCCGACGTGCAAATGCCGGGGCCGAACGGCTACGAGCTGCTCTCATCCATCAAGCGAGTGAGGCCTGACTTGCCGGTGGTTCTGATGACCGCCTACGGCACCGTGGCGCAGGCGGTGGCGGCGATGCGCGAGGGCGCCACGGATTACATCGTCAAACCATTCGACGCGAAGGCTTTGATCGATATGGCGCAGCGCCAACTTGCGGCCCGGGTGGTGCCCACCGAACTCGTCGCCGCGGATCCCGAATCGAAGCGTGTGGTCAGCCTCGCGCGGAAGATTGCCGACAACGATGCCACCGTGCTCATCACCGGCGAAAGCGGTACGGGCAAGGAAGTGTACGCGCGCTTCATTCGCGATCATTCGGCGCGCGGCGACAAGCCGTTCGTCGCCATCAATTGTGCGGCGATTCCCGAAAACATGCTCGAGGCGACGTTATTCGGGTATGAAAAGGGCGCGTTCACGGGTGCGTTCGGCGCACACGCCGGAAAATTCGAGCAAGCGCAAGGCGGCACGCTGCTGCTCGATGAAATATCGGAGATGGAGTTGGGATTACAGGCCAAAATCCTGCGCGTTCTGCAGGAGCGCGAGGTGGAGCGTTTGGGCAGCAGCCGCACCATCAGTCTCAACGTGCGCTTGATTGCAACTTCCAACCGGGATCTTCCGGAAGAGGTCCGCGCCGGCCGCTTTCGCGCCGACCTATATTACCGTGTAAACGTGATGTCGCTGCAGTTGCCGCCCCTGCGCGAGAGGCGCGGCGACATTCTGCCGCTGGCGCGCCGCGCCATGCAGGCCTGCGCGCGTGGCGGCCAATTGAGCTTGAGCCTCTCCGCCGACGCCGAGCGCAAATTACTGCACCATGATTGGCCCGGCAACGCGCGCGAGTTGACCAACATCGTGCAGCGCGCGGCATGGCTCGCCACCGGCGGCCGGATCAATGCCGCCGATCTGGACATCGGCGCCATGAGCCCGGCAGCCGAGGCGCCGGCCGTTTCCGCCGCACAAGATGTCGGCTTGGATCACGACCTGAAAGAGCGCGAACGCGAATTGATCTTGGCGACGCTGCGGGTGACGGGGGGCAGCCGTAAGCTGGCTGCCGAGCGACTCGGGATCAGCCCGCGCACCTTGCGCCACAAGCTGCAGCAGTTCAAAGCCGCCGGCGTCATCGTGCCGCAGCTTCATGAACATCAGTACGTGACGGCCTGAACCATGAGCAGCATGCAAATCCAGCAGGTTCTGGCGGAAATGCGTGCGCTTCAAGCGCGCGCCATGGGCGGCGCCGGCGAGAACGCTTCGAGTTCGGTGTCGAGCGCCGCGCAACCCTCCGACTTCGCCAATCTCCTGAAGAACTCGGTCGATAACATTGCGACGATGCAAAACCAGGCGACGTCGATGGCCGCTTCCTACGAGGCGGGCGACAAGAGCGTCGACCTCACCAAAGTGATGCTGGAAGTTCAGAAAGCGAGCCTGGCGTTCCATGCCATGACCGAGGTACGCAACAAGCTCGTCGACGCGTACACCCAAGTCATGGGCATGTCGGTCTAGGCTCCTAGAATTCAGAGGACTGATTTATGGCTGATATCGTTCCCGCCGCACCGCGCGGTTTGCTCGAGATACCGGGCCTCAAGCAAGCGGGCCTGCTCGCCGGCGTAGCGGCCGCCGTCGCTGCTGCGATCTGGCTGGTCCTGTGGTCTCAGGGCCAAAACTACACGGTTCTTTACGGCCAACTCTCGGAGCGCGAGAGCGGTCAGGTCATGGACGCACTCACGGCGGCAGGAATCGAGTTCAAACTCAATCCATCCGGCGCGGTGTCGGTTGCGGAGTCCAAAGTGCAGGAGGCACGCATTCGCTTGGCCAGTCAGGGCCTGCCGCAAAGCGATTCGATGGGCATCGAGATGATTCAGAAGGACTCTGCGCTCGGCACCAGCTCGATGATGGAGACCGCGCGCTATCAATCCGTTCTCGAAACCGAGCTGGCGCGCACCATCATCAAGGTGCAGGGCGTGCAAAGTGCGCGCGTGCATCTGGCGCTTCCGAAAGCGTCGGTTTTTCTGCGCGATGCGCGCAAGGCGACCGCGTCCGTCATGCTGCAGCTCTATCCCGGGAGGCACCTGGAGCCCGGACAGGTCGCTGCGATCGTGCATTTGGTCGCCTCCAGCGTGCCGGAACTGGGTCCAAGCGATGTCACCGTGGTGGATCAAGCAGGATCTCTGCTCAATTCCCCCGACGAAAGCGCGGAGGCGGCAGCGACGACGCGGCAATTCGAATATACACGCAAGCTCGAAGAGACGTACCAGCGGCGAATCATCGAGCTTCTGGAGCCGATCGTGGGCGCCGGCCGTGTGCGGGCGACGGTTACGGCCGATCTGGACTTCACACAAACCGAGGAAACCCACGAAAATTACGATCCGCAGAAAACGGCGGTGCGCAGCGAACAAACCAGCAGCGATATGCGCAAGGCTGCCGACGGCGCGGAAGGCATTCCCGGCGCGCTCAGCAATCAACCGCCGGGGACTTCCGGCGCGCCCGTGCTTCCCGGTGCTGCGGCGACACCCGGGTCGCCGGCCAACGGCCAGACGGCAGCCGGCGCCGGACCGAGTTCGAGCTCCTCGCGCAGCACGCGCAACTTCGAGGTCGATCGCACGCTCTCCTACGTGAAGCAGCCCACGGGAAATTTGAAACGCCTCAGCGTCGGCGTCGTGTTCGACGACTGGCAGAAAGTGGGCGACGACGGCAAGGTGACAACGGCGCCGATGAGCGATGCGGACATCAAGCGCTTCGCGCAGTTGGTAAAGGAATCCATCGGTCTCAAGGACGACCGTGGCGATAAGCTCGACGTCATCAATCAGGCGTTCAAGACCAACCCACCGATTCCGCCAGTCGATGGTTTGCCGCTCTGGCAACAGCCATGGGTCGCGCAACTTGCGAAGCAGATCGTCGGAGTGGGTTTGGTGCTGATGGTTGCGCTCCTGGTGCTCCGGCCGTTGATGAAGTCGTTGACCAAATCGGCGGCCCGCGTGGTTTCCATCAGCGGAGGCGCTGAGCTCGATGGCGACAAGGTCAGCCTCTCCGGAGGAGCCGCCAATGCCATCAAACTGCAACCCAGTTTTGAGCAACAGATCGCGGCTGCGCGGACACTGGTCGGTCAGGATCCGAAACGTGCCGCACAAGTGGTGAAGAATTGGGTCGCCGCCGATGGCTAAGCCGGATGAACTGGATGGGACACAACGCGCTGCCATTTTGCTCATGAGTTTGGGCGAACAGGACGCGGCTACCCTCCTCAAACAACTCGACGCCAAGGATGTGCAGAGATTGGGCATGGCAATGGCGGAGCTCAAGGAAGTGTCCCGAGATCAGATGACCTCGGTTCTGGATAAATTCATCGGTATCGTCGACGGCAAAGCCAACATAGCGTCCGGATCGCAGGACTATGTCCGGCGGGTCCTCACCCAGGCGGTCGGCAAACAGAAGACGGAGTTGTTGCTCGATCGCGTGTCGACGGGGCAGACCGGGCAGGGAATCGAAGCGCTCAAGTGGATGGAAGCCAAGGCCGTCGCGCAAATCATCAGCGGTGAGCATCCGCAGATCGGAGCGATCGTGCTCGCACACCTCGAGTCGGAGCAGTCGGCCAGCGTTTTGCCGCTGCTGTCCGAGGAAATGCGAACGGAGATTTTGATGAGGATTGCCGCGCTCAACGAAGTGCCGCAATCGGCGCTGACGGAGTTGGACCAGCTGGTGGAGAGACAAGCCAACGCGACGCCGCCATCGGCGCTGCGGCGGATCGGCGGCGCGCGGACGGTGGCAAACATCCTGAATTCGATGGAAAAAGATAAGAGCGGCGAGGAACTCGGCAAGATCGAAAAGGCCGACGGCGAGATGCATCAGCAGATAAAAGACCTGTTGTTTGTATTCGACAATTTGTTGGACGTCGATGATCGCGGCATTCAGGCGCTGCTGCGCGAAGTCGGATCCGACACCTTGGCGGTTGCACTGCGCGGCGCCGAGCCGGACGTCCAAGACAAAATCTTGCGCAATATGTCGAAGCGCGCGGCGGAAATTCTCAAGGACGATATGGAAGCGCGTGGGCCGGTGAAGCTCGCGGATGTCGAGGCGGCGCAAAAGGAAATCATCGTGATCGCTCAGCGGCTGTCGGAAGAGGGCACCATCAGTCTAGGCGGCAAGGGAGGCGCCGAATTTGTCTAGCCCGTTCTCCAAGGTAGCCGCGGCCGCCGCCGAAGTGTGGGCGGCGCCGGATGTGGGAAGTACTTCGGCAGGTTGCGCGATGCCAACCGTTACCGGCCTCGCCGACCTGCAAGAGGAAGCATACAACGAAGCATTTCAACAGGGTCTCGCGGAGGGTCGTGACGCAGGCCGCGCCGAGGTTCGCGCGCAGGTCGAGCGCCTTTCGGGCATGTTCTACGATTTGGCCAAGCCGTTCGAAGTGCTTGACGCGGAGGTCGAGCGAGAACTGCTGACGCTGGCGATGGCATTGGCGCGGCAAATCGTGCGGCGCGAGTTGAAATCGGATCCGACGCAAATAATCGCGATCATCCGCGAGGCGATTGCGGCGCTGCCCGTCGCAGCGCGCGACGTGCGCGTACATCTGCACCCTGAAGATGCAGCAATCGTAAGGGAGAATCTTGCGCCGACGGAGAGCGCGCCGGCTTGGGGAATCGTCGAGGATCCGGTGATGGCCCGCGGCGGCTGCCAGATCACCAGCGCGACGTCGCGCATCGACGCGCGCCTCGAGACCCGGCTCGGCGCCATCTTGAGTGAACTGTTGGGTACCGAACGCCAAGCGGCCCCTCGCAGCGGGCCGGGCGCATGAGCGCCATCGCCACGGCGAGGCCGCGGCCGAAACTTTGGGCGGCGATGCTGGCGCAGGCGCGCGCGCGCACGGCCAATGCCGCCAAGATCGTGGTCGAAGGTACGTTGAGCCGTATGGTCGGCATGACCCTCGAGGCCGTCGGCTGCGAAGCCGCCGTGGGAGGCCGGTGTCTCATCGACACGGCCGAAGGCAGGCAGATCGAGGCCGAAGTCGTCGGCTTCTCCGGCGAAAAACTATTTCTGATGCCCACGGGCGACATACGCGGCATCATGCCCGGGGCGCGCGTCGTCCCGACGAACAGCGTCAGCGAAGTTGCCGTCGGCGATGCATTGCTGGGGCGAGTCCTCGACGGTGCGGGCAGACCTCTCGACGGCCTGGGCGAATTGCGCTGCACCGATCGTGTCTCGCTGGTGGGCGAACCCTTGAACCCGCTTATGCGCCGCGCCATTCGCGATCCGCTGGATGTGGGAGTGCGTTCGATCAATTCGTTGCTCACGGTGGGCGGTGGGCAGCGAATCGGCTTGTTTGCGGGATCCGGTGTGGGAAAATCCGTGTTGCTCGGAATGATGACGCGCTATACCAAAGCGGACGTGACGGTCGTCGGACTGATCGGGGAACGAGGTCGCGAGGTCCAGGATTTCGTCACCAATACATTGGGGCCTGACGGAATGCGGCGCGCGGTCGTGGTGGCTACGCCGGCCGACAATCCGCCTCTGATGCGATTGCACGGGGCCTGGCTGGCCACGTCGATTGCGGAGTATTTTCGCGATCGTGGCCTGAAAGTGTTGCTGTTGCTCGACTCACTGACTCGATTCGCGCAGGCGCAACGCGAAATTGCGCTCGCGATCGGCGAACCGCCCGCGACCAAAGGATATCCCCCCTCCGTCTTTGCACGGCTGCCGCAGTTGGTCGAGCGAGCGGGAAATAGCGATCGCGGCGTCGGCTCGATTACCGCGTTTTACACCGTCCTCGCCGAGGGAGATGATCAGAATGATCCCATTGCCGATGCGGCTCGGGCCATACTTGATGGTCACATCGTGTTGTCGCGGCGCTTGGCCGAAAGCGGCTTGTATCCGGCAATCGATATCGAAGCTTCCATCAGCCGCGCCATGCATCAAATCTCGACGCGCGAGCAACTCGATCTGGCGAACCGTTTCAAACAGGTCTATTCGACCTACCAACAGAATCGAGATCTCATCACCGTCGGGGCATACCGGCGCGGATCCGATCCGCGCGTCGATCTGGCGGTCGATCAATGGCCCAAGATGCTGGAGTTCTTGCGGCAGGATATGTACGAACCGCTAGGAATCGAACGTAGCTGCTCGGATCTACGCCAACTCGTGACGCAGTTCTCGGCGCCCGCGGCCGCAACAGTTCGATAGTGCGTCGCCATGATGAGATCCAAACGATTCGAGCCCATCCAGGAGATCGCCTCCTCAGCCGCACAGGAATTGAGCCGAACGATGGGAGAGGCCGCCCGCCGCGTGGCCGACCTGGAGCGCCAGCTCGAACAATTGAAAAGCTACCGCGATGAGTACGTGAGCACCTCGACCGCAGGTCGCGGCGCAATGGATGCCGTCAAATTGCAGAACTACCGGTCCTTCCTCGATCGGTTGGGCGAAGCGCTGCGCCAGCATTCGGCCAAGCTCGACAATGCGCGTGCCGACTACGAAAAACGGCGCTCGCAGTGGAGCGAAAAGCGCATTGAAGCGGAGTCGTTGGGCCGGGCGATAGACCGCTTTCGCAAGCAAGAACAGCACGCGGCCGGCCAGCGCGAACAGCGTGAAGGTGACGACGCGGCCATGCGAATATCCCTGGCCCGAGCCGAGACGGGCTCCTAGCACGAAGCGGTATATCATTCAGCGGCATGCCGCAGCCGCGGCAGAGGTTGGATGATGCACCCGGAGAGGAGCGAACCCGTCGTAGTACCGCATGCGGATCTCGCTGCGGACCTGTTACGCGCCATCATCGAGTCGTTCGTGCTGCGCGAGGGAACCGACTATGGCGAACAGGAGTTCACGCTCGATCAAAAGGTCGAACGAGTAATTCGCCAGCTCGAACGCGGCGAAGCGCAAATCGTTTTCGATCCGGATACCGAGAGCGTGAATATCGCGGCCGGTCGGCAGCGGCCGGGTCCAGTTCAAGGTCGCTAGGGCGTAGGAGCGCGAGTCCTGGCACGCAGTTTGCAGTTTCAATTGCCATGAACGCCGCACCGATTATCCAAGTATCCGTCGCCGCCAACGTTAGCCCATCCGGATCCCCGGGCACGACGAGTGCCGCGAGCCCGGCCGCGGGCGCCGCAGCCGGTTCTGCCAACGCGACCCCCGCAGGGCCTAGCTTTGCGGGTGTGTTGATGGCCGCCGGCGCCAAGTCGCCGCGCAAGTCCGCCACACCCAAGACGGCGGATGACGGACAACCCGGCGCATCTTTGCCGCTGACTGGCAACCAGCCGCCGCCTCTGGCACCGGTGGCGCAAGCCGGCCTCAGCGCGGTCGCGGCGCTGCAAATGCCGGCGGCGACAAATGCGGTTGCCGGCGCGTCTGCTGGGGGTGCTGACGCAGAAGATCGTGCTGTCAGCGTCTTGGCTTCCACCGCCAAACAAATTGTGAGCGGCACAGGGTTGCCCAGCGCGGCGACAACCGCCGAATCATTCGAGCAAACGGGGACCTCCCTCGACGCTGCAATCGACTCGTCCGATGCGTCGACGGAACTGGACGGTGCCAAGGCCATCGCCGGAGCCGGCGCGCCGCCGCTGGCGGGAGCATCCAATGATCTACTTGGACAACCGTCGGGAGGAGCAGCCATCACCGCAACCGCCGGAGGCGCAGTGCCCTCCAGTGCCCGTGCCGGAGCCAGCGCCGCAGCGGCGGCAGAAAAAGCTATCGCAAAGACGCCCGGTGAGGCTGCACTCTCGAAAGGCGCGGTACAAGATACGGCGCGGGACACGGTAATTAGGAGCGGCGCGGCTGCTGACGATGACTCGCCGCCCTCGGGCGTGTCGGCAAACACGGCGGGGACGGCGTCTGATGCCAGCGCCGCGATCGTTGCGGCGGGCGGCATGGCAGCGTCGACCAAGGTCACAGCCCCGGCTGCGGCTGCGGCTCCGGCTAAGCCCACGAGCGTCGGCGCAACGAGCGACGGTAACTCTGCCGACTCCCACTCCGACTCCGACGCCTCGGCAGGCTCAAGCGTGGCGAGCGCAAGCGCAGCGGGCATCGCCCCGTCGGTAACGGCTATTGCGTCACCTCATCAAGCCGCGGGTTTGACGAGCGCACAAAGTGCAGCGGCGCTGTCGATGGCCGCCAATCCAGACAAGCAAGTGCACGCTGCAGCCGGCGCGGCAAATCTGGGATCAACGAACGGCGACGCGGCTGCTGGGTTGTCGCTGCTCAGTTCGAATTCCGCGATGGTCGGATCGGTGGCTGCTTCAGCCACGCCGACGTTACAAGTTCATGCCAGCATCGGCAGCGACGAATTCTCGCAAGGCCTGTCGGATCGCGTTTCGTGGATGGTTAACAGCGGCGTGAACAACGCCAAATTGCAGGTGAATCCGCCGCAATTGGGCCCGATCGAGCTGAGTATCTCGGTGCAGGGTAATCAGGCGCAGGTGTCGATGACGACCCATAGCGCGGTGACGCGTGATGCCTTGGAGGCGAGTTCGCCGCAGCTTCGGGAAATGTTGGGGGCCCAAGGCTTCGGTCAGGTGAGCGTGGACATCTCGCAGCGTTCCTTTCAGGACCGCTCTGCGTACACGGCGCCTTACGAGCGGGCGTCGTCCGGCGATCGAAGTGCCGCTGCCACGCCCGCGGTTGCAGCGACTGCCGCTTCTACACCTCGCAGCTCGCTCGGCGCCCTCGATGCCTATGCCTAGCAGCAGGGTCTCAAACCTTTACCGGGTTCGCGTCGATGTCCTTGAGGGTTGCCCGCGATAAGCAGTAGCGCAGTGCCGGTGTAGTGATCACCGTGCTGAAAATGGCCATGAGGACGAGCATGGTGAACATTTTTTGCGAAATGACGCCGAGGTCGAAACCCACGTTGATGACGATGAGCTCCATCAGCGCCCGCGTGTTCATCATGAATCCGATCATCGCCGATTCCGCGTGTTCGAAGCCGGAGCGGCGCGCCGCAACGTAAGCACTCGCCAACTTGCTGAGCGACGCCACGGCGATGACGGCAAAACACCAAGTCCAGTCAGTCACCGCGTCGAGCCCGCCAATCGAGGTCCGCAGGCCCGTATAAGTGAAAAATATCGGCAGGAAGAACACGGTGACGAAGCCCCCCACGCATTCACGCCACGCCGCAACCAGTTCAGGTTCGTCGAACAGAATGACGCCCATCATGAAACCGCCGAATATGGCGAAAATGCCGATTTCATAAGTAGTCATCGCGGCGGCGAATATGACGACCAGCAGACCGCCGAGAAGATTTCCCGTCATTTTTCCGGCATGAGGATTGGAGCGGCGAATCGCTCGCTTCAGCAGGGGTCTGACGACCTTGCCGCTGATGAGCCCGAAGGCTGCGACCATCGCCACTCTCAGTGCGAATTCGCTCCCGACGAAGTTACTGGCCGTCAATGCCGTGATCAAGGCGAGCAGCAGCCAACCGACCACATCATTGACGGCCGCCGAACTGATGGCGACGACGCCGAGACGAGTGCGCGTCAGATTGAACTCGATCATGATGCGCCCGAGGATCGGCAGTGCGGTGATCGAAAACGCGGTCGCGACGAACAGCGCGGTGTTGATCCGCGCGGCGGTCTGGCTCGAGCCGGACGCCATGAAGAACCCGAGAACGAAACCGCTCGCGAACGGGACCGTCATGCAGGCGATGGACACTCGAACCACGGCCGCGCGGTTGATTCGCTCCGTCAAGTGTGCGAAATCGAATTCAAGGCCGATTTGGAACATGAGCAACACTAGCCCGAGTTGCGACAGTACGAGCATCGGCTCGGGCGATACAGAATGAAATACGAAGCTGAAAGCGCGCGGCGAGATCCAACCGAACAGCGACGGACCGAGCATGATACCGATGATGATTTCGCCGACGGCGGCCGACTGGCCGAACCGCGAAGCGATCGAGCCGCCGACGCGGCCGGCAAGCACGATAAGCGATAATTCGAGCAACGTGAAGAACAGCAGGATCTCCTGCTTGTGAGAGCTTGCGGCCGACGCGAGGCTCGGTGCGCTCAATTCAGGTCATTCCCCCGTCGATGGAAATAACCTGTCCGGTGATGTAACCGGCCTCCTTGGACGCAAGATAGGCCACAAGGCTGGCGACCTCCGCGGCGGACCCGGCGCGCTTCATTGGAACCAAGTCCGCAATCGCTGCCGAATCGAAGGCCGGAGCGCTCATGCTCGTGGCAATGATGCCGGGAGCCACGGCGTTGACCGTGATGCCGCGGCTGGCGACTTCGAGGCTGAGCGCTTTCGTTGCGGCGTTGAGTGCGCCCTTCGCGGCTGCATAGTTGACCTGTCCCCGATTGCCGGATAGCGCCGTCACCGACGAGATGTTGATGATGCGGCCCCAGCGGGTGCGTATCATCGGCAGCATCAGGGGCTGGGTCACATTGTAGAACCCGTCGATCGAAACATCGATGACCCGGTGCCACTGCTGCGAAGTCATTCCGGGAAAAGCCGCATCATCGTGAATGCCGGCGTTATTGACCAAAATTTGCACGGGCGCTTTTTCCAAGAGCGCATCGAGGGCGGCCCGCGTGCCGGCGCCGTCGGTCACGTCAAACCCAACCGCCTCGGCCTCACCGCCGGCGGCAATGATTTCGCCGACCACCGTGTTCGCGGCGGCCCGGCCCCGATTCGCATGCACGTACACGAAATGACCGGCCGCGCCCAGGTGCCTGCAGATGGCCGCGCCGATGCCGCCGCTGCCACCGGTGACCAGAGCTCGCTTCGCCGCTTCGTTCATGGATGCATCCGTTCCTTGGCTTCGAGTACTACAGTGGCGCGTCCGGTCAGCAGACGCGTCGCTGCGGATCGCAACTCGAATTCATAGAGAGCCGTGCCCCGATCGCCGGCCACTCTCACGGCATCGCAGATCAGATCCCCAGGCACATCATCAAGCCGCAGCACATGGAATTCGACGCCGCGCACGCCGGCGAGAAAACCTGCGGCCGGCGATCCCGGGGAGGCCGCCCCCGCGGGCGGCGACCCGGCGGCCGGTGGCCGGACTTCCAACGCCCCGCCGGCGAGAGCGCCATGCACGGCCATTGCCTGCGCGGCGTATTCTATACCGCAGGCAATCCCCAGCTGTCCGCGAGCGCGCAGCGGATTGCCGGCGGCGCGATGGCTGCCGCTCGAGCAGCTGATACGGTCGGCATCCCAGCTGAGCACTTCGTCGAGCAGGCACATGCGGCCATGATGCGGAATGTGCCGCTCGATCCACGCGCGGTCTAGACGCATGGTTCGACGTTCATCACGAGACGCGACACATCCAAGTAGTCGAGCACCGTAGGTCCGGCTTCGTTCCGCGCCAATTGCCGCAGCAGCGGCAAGCAACGCGCAGCAGGAATCGAGAGGCGCAGTGATTCGAGCAGCGAATTCGACATGGTGTCCACGGGATCATGGCCGAGCGTCACGTCGATGAGCGCCAGCGAACCGGGGCCCTTCTGCGGCGTGAGCACCAGCGCTACGCCAAACGCATCGGGAACCGGGCGTTTGGCATGTATCGGCTCGGGATATTCCGTATCGTAGGCCACCAATAGCAGCGATTTGCCATCCACCGCCACTTGCGTCATGGCTTCGAGCAGACCCGCGCCGAAACTGGCGTCGAACGCACACAGGACGTTGGACTCGAGTTTTGCGCCGGTTGCGATACTCCAGTATCCGGCCGCTGCGTTGTGCACCGAATTGGCGAATCTAGTCGGTGAAACCTCACGATGCTCCAGGGCGAGTGCCTGGCAAAGTTCGTGGCAATTGTCGCCGTCGCCGCCCGAGGAAGAAAATACGCTGGCCAAGCTTGGGGGGTTGACATTCGCGCGCGACGAGGCCTCCAAGGCGACGGCGAGCGCTAGTTTAACAACACGGCCGGTTCGCCGGCGCTCGGCGGGAGGCAACAGCGCCGGTGTAGGCAGTATTGTTGGTGCGGGCGAGTAGGCAACTCTGCCCGACAGCACGGCGGCGGTTTCCTGCCAATTGACAAGGCCGGGTCCGAGCGCGCCGATGCCGCTGATGTAAGCCGAGAGCTTCATCCGGGCCGGCCGAAAATGAGGCTGCAATTCGTCCCGCCGAATCCGAATGAATTGCTCAATACGTGCGCAATGGGGGAGCGTCGATTTTCTCGTAGGTAGTGCGCGGTCAGTGTGGGATCCACGTGGGTGGTATGAACGCCGCCCGGCATGAGGCCGTGGCGCAAGGCAATGGCGCAGATGACCGCTTCGAGCGCGCCCGCGGCGCCCAGCGTGTGGCCCGTCGCACCTTTGGTCGAGCTGCCGGGCGTGGTGGCGCCGAAGACGCTGGTCACCGCCTGGCTCTCGGATCGATCGTTGCTTGGGGTTGCCGTGCCGTGAAGATTGATGTAGTCGATTGCGCTGGCATCCAGGTCAGCAGCGCGAAGCGCAGCTTGCATGGCGCGGCGTGCACCATGCCCCTCCGGATGCGGGGCGGACATGTGGTAGGCGTCGCTCGATTCGCCCACGCCCAGCAGCAGAATGGCGTCGCCGTCCAAGTTCTGCGACGGCCGTTCGAGCAATGCAAAGGCGGCGGCCTCGCCGATCGAAATGCCGTCGCGAGCCAAATCAAACGGGCGGCATGGCAAGGGTGAGGATAGCTGCAGCGAGTGAAAGCCGTATAACGTCGTCAAGCACAGCGAGTCCACTCCGCCGACCAGCGCGGCGTCGATGATTCCCGCTTCGAGCATGCGCCGCGCCGAACCGAAGACTTTGGCGCTGGATGCACACGCGCACGACACCACCACGGCAGGCCCCTCCAGTTGCAGACGCTGCCGCAAGTAGTCGGCGACTGAGAATGAATTGTGCGTGGCGCCGTATTCGAAGCTCGCAGGCAGCGCTCCGCTGACCTGGTCGCGCTCGCGGTAGGCGAGTTCGGTCTGAAGAATGCCGGCCGTGCTGGTGCCGATGAACACACCGATCCGTTTACGATTCCAGCGCCTCGCTGCGCGTTGTACCGCTTCCAGGAAACCATCTTGCTGCAACGCGAGCTCTGCCAATCGATTATTGCGGCAATCGAACCGGGCCAGTTCCTCCGGCAGCCGCACGGCATCGACCCCTGGCACTTCGCCGATGTGGGTGTCGATATCGACGGTCTCGAATTCACAGCTCTTGAGGCCGCTGCGTTGCGCAAGCAGCGACTCGAACGTTTGCTCGAGCCCAAGCCCGATGCAACTGGTCGCCGTGAAGCTCTCGAGAAGGACGGGTCTCATTGCAGCAGCTCACGCCATGCGGACCGGCAGTGTAATTGTGGCAATCCGCGCCCCCCGGCCGCCAATACCATTTGATCCGCCCATTTCCCCAATGTAAACCCCAAGCCGCCGGCGGTATTGCCGGTGCGCAGCAACGCCATGCGTGCACCCGCCGATTTCACAGTAGGGCCGCACGCAGCGTCACCGGAGTCAACCGGTGCGCACTGAGCGTTTCGAGCAGACGCGGCAGCACGTCGAGCACAACCGGCTGACCCGTGGCCCCGAGCGCCGCGTGGCCGTCATGCAGCAGCAGTATATCGCCGCCGCGCAGGCGGTTGGCCAATCGTTGGTACACGGAGTCAGCATTGCGGTTGACAGTGTCGAAGCCGCGCCGTGTCCAGCTCGCGAGGCGTAATTGCAAACTAGCGAGCACGGGATCGAGAAACGGATTGCGAAGTCCGGCCGGGGCGCGGAAGAACCGTGGGCTGCTGCCGGTAACTCGCAAAATACTCTCTTGAGCGCGAGCGATTTCAGACCGCATTCCTGCGGGGCCCAGCAATGAAAAGTTATGGCGATGCCGCTGACTGTGATTTTCGATGGTGTGGCCGCGGCGCACAATTTCCTGCGCAAGGTCTGCATAGCGCTCCACGCGTTCCCCCACGCAGAAAAATGTCGCCTGCGCTCGGTGCGCCGCGAGTCGTTCGAGCACGCGCGGAGTCACGGCCGGGTCGGGGCCGTCGTCGATAGTGATTGCAACTTCACCGCGCGCGCCGCTGGCGGCTGGAAGGCGGATCCAATTCGGGCCCAATAACTGGCTTCTCGGCCAGAGGCCGGCGGCAGTCAGCGCGGCGTGGTTCGCCACCACCGCGCCGAGCGCCCAGGGCCATGCCCGCGGGTGAATCAAAGTCGCGGCCGCAGCGCCCACGTGTACCGCAGCAGAGGTGGATAGAATCGGCGATGACAACAAGCGCCGGTATCCGCGGCTGCGCTGCCTCATGTGAACCTCGAGTCCAAAAAATTCTCCCACAAGGTCGCCCAGGTGCGCCAGTCGTGGCCTCCAGACACGACATCGACCGCGCTCGGCGGCAGCGCTTCGGCCATCAATCGATGCGCTTCCGCAAAGCGATCCTCGCGTCCATATCCCAAATACAAGAGCCGCGAGTCGGTAGGCTGTGTTTGGATGAAGCGCCATATTCGGCGTTCTTCGTCGGATTCCGCAAGTTGGCCTGAGGTCCACGCGGCAAGGCCCGGTGCGCGGGCAATCTCGCCGGTCAGCATGCGGTTGCCGAGGTAGGGCGCCAGCAGGCACAGGCCATCCAAGTCGCCGGGGTTCGATGCGGCGTAGTCCAAGGCCATGAAGCCGCCGAGCGAAATTCCGGCCAGCCAAATCGATTGGCATCCCAGAGCACGTGCCGGCAACACGATGTCATGTTTCAGCTGTTCTCTAAAACGCCGATCGCCGAGATGCTGCAGCTCTGCATCGACGAACCACAGGTCGATGGCGAGTCCGCGCTCGTTGACCCGTGCATCGAAGCGGGCCGACAGAAAGTCTTCGGCATCGTGATAGGCTCCGGGCAGGCACACGATGCGAGTCGGCGCCGTGGTCCCCGGCGTGGCCGGTCTTACCAGGCTACGCATCGGCGGTATCCGCTGACCCGGCCGAAGGCGGCGCGCGCGATGTCATCACGGCGGAGAACACCAGGGCGAGAAACGCGCCCGGCGCCACCGTCTCTCCCAGGGCCGCCAGCACGGGCACCTGGGAGAACGATAACAATCCGAATGCAATCACCGTGCTGAGGTTGGCAATGCCCAACGAGGCGAGCGTCAGCGGCGAGGTTTCATCCCGTTGCTTGGGTCCCTCATTATCAAAGAACAACGCATAGTTCGAGCCCACGGCGACGATGAGCAGCATTCCCACCAAGTGCAAAATGGTCAGCTCCTGCCCACAGGCGGCAAGCCCGGCCGCGACGGCGAGCACCGCAAGGACCAGCGGAGCCAGCACTCGCGCCACCCGTAACGGCGAGCGCAGCGCGAACAGCAACAACAACACGATCAGGGCGAAGCCGCACAGCGACAGGCGGATCGCCTCGTGCAAGTAGCTTGCGTAGAGCGCGTCGGTTTGCGCTTTCAAGTCGAGCACTTGGGTGTCTTGCAGGTGGGCAGCGGCTAGCGCCGCGCTGACACGGGCGACGTCGATATCGGGCGCGGCGGCGCCGTTCACGGCGTGCAGGGGCAACAACGCGCTCCAGTGGCCGGATTGATGCAGGATCAAAGCACCGAACCCAGAAGAGAGCGACGTGCCGTGCAAGTCTTCCACCGCAATGAGCGCGCCGTGTCGCGCGGCCTCGACATCATTGACGAACGGCGAGAGCTGATCGGCTTCAAGATCCAGGCCGGCAACCGCGGTTCGCAGGCGCTCCTGCAGCACTTGTCTGTCGGGAAGTGCACTGCGCCGATTTTGCTGGGTGGCAAGGCTAGGTAAGTAATTGGCCGGGCTGTCGAATTCTCCGATGGCCCCGGAATCGATCAAGCTCTGCAGCGGCACCTTGGCGCGCTCAGCGCCGCCTAGGACCGCTTCCAAGCTCGGGCCTGTCACGATGACGAGGTCGAGCACGTTGGCGGCACCCAGGTCGGACCGCAGCGTCGCGTCGTAGCGTTGATCCTGCAGCGATATGGGACTTAAGGTCGACAGCTCGCGGTTCCAGAGAGTAGCGCGATGCTGATACAGCACGGACAGCGCGATGATCGCCAGCGCGCACGCTGCGCCCGCGACGGCGACACCCCCGAATCGCCGCAAGGAATCGCGGCGCCGGCCGATCCACACTCCCAACGGCGTGACGTCGCGCACCTTGAATCCATGGGGGAGCAGTACCGGCAGCACGAAGCGCGTCACCAGGGCTGCCGCGATCAAGCCGCTGATGGAATACAGGCCCAGTTGCGCGAGTCCCGGAAAGCCTGAAGGAAGCAGCGACGCGAAGCCGCACACGGACGTCAGCATGCCGAGACGGATGGTAGGCCAGAGCCGCCGCTGCCATGAACCGGAGGCGGCGCCCTGGGCATCCCTGCGCAGCGACTGAATGAAGAAATAGATCGAGTAATCCACCGACTCGCCGATCAAGGTGATCCCGAAGCCCAGAGTGATGCCGTGCACGGCACCGAAGGCGAGGGCGACGGCGGCAATGCCGAACAAGGCGCCGGTAGCTACCGGCAACAATCCCAAGATCAAGGCGGCAATCGAGCGGTACACGGACAGTAATACGCCGATGACAAGCAGGCTGCTGACGATGGATAGACGCGTCACCGCCCGTTTGATCTTGGCCCGCGCCGCTACGGCGAAGACGCCGGGGCCGCTCATCCGCAGTTGCACCGCTGACGCGGCAGAGCCCGCTGCGGTCACGCTGGCGCGAAAGGCCGTGCTGATGGCGTTCAGAGCGCGTTCTTGGGCATCCGTGTCGGATCCCGCCGCAGCGGTTTGCACGACCAGCAACGTGCGTGCGCCATCGGCCGAAGCCCACACGCCGTTCTGCGTTCGCGGACCCTGGGTACGGGCCAGTTCGTCGATGAGATGCAGCATCTCGCCGGTCGGGTCGTGCGGCACCAACGACTTCAGCATGAGTCCGCTCGACGAGGCCAGATTCTCGATGGTCTCCTCGATGGCGGCTCGCAAGCCTGCCGCCGAGAAGCGCTCTGCGGTGACTGCATCGCTCAAGAGATAGCGATGTTGGAACAAGAAATCGCGATCGCGCTGGGCCGAGACAGGTTCGCCGTTGTCCACGCTCGAGAACTCGGTGTCGCCGCGCAGCCGCTGCGCCATCCCTAAGGACACGTGCGCGCGGGCGTGGGCGTCGCCATCCTCGAGCGCAATCAGAATGAGGCGCGACGCGGGCCCGTCGCGTAGTTGGTCGATCAACTGTTTTTGCAGCGGCGTGGGCTTCGCCGGTAGGAAAGCCGAGAGGTCGGTGACGTAATTCGCATGGGCGACGATCCACGCGGCGGCAACGACGCCGATCAACCACGGCGCGATGACGCGTGCGCGGCGTGCTCTCATTGGCCCACAGGGGCGTGCAAGGTCATCAGCGAGCGGTCGCCGTCGGCCTGTCGAATCTCCACTTGGAGCAGGTCATCCTTCGCTCCCTCGATCCGAACCTCGGCAACGGCCTTCGCGACCTCGGCGTCGAGCGGGACGAGAACGAGCGTCCAGCGTGCCAAGTTTCCGGAGAACTGCAGCCGAAACATCCGCTCCAGCGCGGTTCGATCGCCCGCCAGCGTCCCGCGAATGCTTTCGATGAACGGCAAAACCTGAGGGTAGGATTGCAAATCCAGCACGTGGCTGTGATGGCCGCGCTCCACCGTCAGCACGTTGCCGCTCAACAGGAGGCTCTCGGGATGCGGTTCGAGCGTGCGCTTCTCCAGCCGGTCCGGTGCGTCGTAGAGCAGTTCGCCCGACGAGTCCAGCGGCTTTTTCAGCAGCGACAAGAACTGCCGTTCGACGAAGCTCACCTCACCGTGGCGCCGCCCCGCCAACGCATGCATGACGTCGTCCAAATCGTCGGCAGAGGCAGGGGCCGCCACGCTGGTCAGAACTGCGAAGCAAATGCTCGTAAGACGCAGTGTCATGGGTTGCGGTTCGGCTCACGCCAGAAATCGAAGAAATTAAACCAATTATAGGGTTCACAGCGGCAGTACCGATCGAGCAAGGCTGCGTAACGGTCGACGGCGTCGCGCACCGCGGCGTCGCGCGATTTCGGCGTAACGGCGGAAAAGTCCGCGACCGGCGCGAACACCACGTGATATCGATTGCCGCCGCGGTAGAGGCCGACCATGAAAATGACCGAGCGGCGCAAAATGGCGGCGGCGCGCATGGGGCCGGTGGGCAGATACGCGCGCTCACCCAAAATCGTGACCTCGTGCATCGGCTCGTCGCCCAGCGTGCGATCGCCCAGCATACCGACGAAGGCGCCGCGATCGAGTCGTTCGGCAATCCGCAGCATCGCGTCGATATGGCCCAACGAAATGATATCCGGCTTAGCCTTGGGATTGATGGCGGCCAGGATGGCATTGATCTTGCGGGCGTTATCCTCGTACATTGCCATCGATACGAAAAGTCCCGGCTGGCGACGGCCGATGCTGCCGATGACTTCGAAGCTACCCATGTGCGCGCCCATCAGGAAGGCGCCCTGGCCAAGCTCCGCCTGGGTGCGCATGAGGGAGTCGCCTTCGATGGTGATCTCGAACGTATCGAACTGTTCGTTGATGAGATACACGCGATCATGAATGGTGGTCGCGAAATTCAAGACGTGCCGGAAACGTTCGCGCGCCCGCGGCGTACGGCCCAACGCACGGCGCAGATAGCGGCGCGACTGGCGCCGCGCTGCCGGAGCGAACAGGAAAAAATACACGGCGATGCCGTAGAGCGCAACGCGGCTTAGCCGTCTTCCCAGGCGCAACGATAAGAATGCCATGAGCCGCAGGAGCGCCGCGCTGCCGCGCTCCCGGCTGCTGACCCATTCGGCGGCTTTCGCTGGCGGGTCTAGGCGGTGCGTCGGATCAAGCGCCATGCGACAGCATACCGGATGCGACTGCGCGGTTGGCGGCACGAATCACGAAGCGGATGGTCGCATCGTTGGGCGCTGAATGTTCGATGGTCAGTTCATCGCCCGGTCGAACGGGTTCTAAGAATTTCGCCGAGGCGATCCGCCACTGCGTCAGATCGATGCTGCGGCTGCGTCCGATCTCGTGCAGCGCCTCGTCCAGCAGCACGGCGCCCGGGAGAATCGGGAATCCGGGAAAATGTCCCGCGTACGCCGCGTGATCGAAGGCAATCCGCAGCTCATTGCGCAGTTCCTGCGCCGGCGGCCCTTCAGTCACGGCCTGCCGCCCGCGCGCAGATGGCTCTCGGCAAGCGATTGGAGGGCCTGCAGCGGCAGTTTACCGGTGGCGTTGCGCGGTAGCTGATCCACCAGCAACAGCGGGCGAGGCAGAAACACCGGATCGATGCGTCGACGCAAATGTTCCGTCAATTGCGCCGCACTCAAGGTGGGCGCGACGACCACGGCCGCCAGCCGCGCGACGCCGGTGCCGCGGGGTTGCGCATCGGGCAGGAAAAATGCGCCGTCGACCACACCTGGAATCGCAGTCAGTTGGGCGTTCAAATAGCCGAATGAGCTCCGCTTGCCGGCGACATTGACCAAATCGGCCGTGCGCCCGTGCAGCACGAATTCATCGTCGCCCGTGATCTCGATGACGTCGCACATCGGCGTCATCTGCTCGACGTGACCGCCTTGCGCGAATACTTGCCCGTCGCGGGCGATGAGCCGCACATTCGGCCACAGGTGCCATATCGGCGATTCGGCGGTGCGGCGAGTGGCTATCTGGCCCGTTTCGGTGGACCCGTATATCTCGAGCACGCGCGTTTGGAATTTCGCCTCCGCCTCGAGCGCAAGATCGAGAGCCAATGGCGCGGTGGCCGATACGATCAAGTCGATGGGCGGCAGGGAAACGCCGCTGGCCAATAAGGCGCGCAGGTGTACGGGCGTCGTGACGAGTTCCCGCGGACGAGGTACCGCCGCCACGGATGCGCAGATATCCGCCGGATAGAACGGCCGTTCAGCACTGAACGCGTTGCCGCTCAACAGGGCGAGCAGCACCGTCGACTCGAAGCCGTACATATGCTGCGCCGGGACGGTGCCGATCAGCGTATGGGCTCTGCCGTCCAACAGGCCGAGGCGTGGAGCGCCATCGCGCACGCAGCGCGCAAGCTTGCCCCACGTCTTCTTGTAGGGCAGTGGCGTCCCCGTGGATCCTGAGGTGAACACGATCGCCGCCAGCTGAGTCGTCGAGATCCGCGGGCTTTGCAAGGCTACCGCGGCGCCGGAGGGAAGGTCCGGGAACTGGAATCGGGGCAGATCGATGCTGCAGGCCGGCTCGTCCGTCAAACAAAACACATCCGGAGCGAACTGCGCCAGCTGCCGGATCACCTCCGGCGTATGGGTCGACGGCAGCAAGCTCACCCGTTCGGTCATGAGGCAGGCTGCTAGGCCTACGGCAAATCGATACCGGTCGGAGCAAACATTCAGCACATGCATGGACGCGGGCAGGCGATCGGCCAGCTGCGCGGCGTCGCTGAGGAACTGGCGCGCCTCGATGGCTCGCCCTGAGCAATAGGCTACGACCGCGGCAGGTGATTCATGCGCCAGCAATGGGCTCGTATCGGCGCTCACGATTATTGGGGAGCGGCGAGATAGACCCGCACCGTCGCCAGTAGGCCGGCACCCCGGTTTTGGGGCAAAACCCGACGCCGCACCAGGTATTCGGCAACGAACATGGCACCCACCAGCGGCAGTACGCAGAAATTGATGTAGATCGACCAGATTCGCAATGGCGCCAGCAGGTACAGCAGGATCGAGACGGCCGCAATCGAGAAGAAGAATACGGCCCATGCGGCCGTCACTTGTCTCGTGTACCGGACTTCATGCGGCAACAGGGGGCCATGCACCTTGTCCGCCAAGTGCGTGCACAGTGCCACCTGGTTGGGCAGCAAAGTGCGGCTGAAGGTCGCGCCGAGCAGGCAATAAGCGCCGCTCTCCTGCACGAGGGAGAACAGGGCGTAGTTTCGCGTCAGCAGGGGCCACAGGCCATATAGCAGCCCGCCAAGGCCGGCTGTCAGCAGCATCGCGACTCGCGGCGGCCCGCGCCACGCGAGCATCAGCGCGACGGCGGTCAGGGGGGCTAAGGCAAGGGCGGCGCCCAAATCGTGGGCACCGGCGACGGAATTACAATAATGGGAGAGTCCCGCATACGCGGCCACCAAAAGCGAAGCCGCTGCGCACTGCAGCCTACGCGCCCAGCGCATGCTCACTTGGTTCTCTGTACCGCAATGTAGTCAGCTAAGTGCCTCAATGACCTAAAGGTTTGCTGATTCTCGGGGGCTTCGGCACGAATTTGGATGCCGTATTGCTTGGACACGAGCAGAGCGATTTCCAAGATATCGATGGAATCGAGACCGAGGCCTTCGCCGTACAGGGGTGCGTTCGGATCAATGTCCGCGGGCGCGACGTCCAGATTCAACGCCTGGACGAACAGTGTGGCGAGTTCCCGCTGTAGACCGACATCGGCCAGGGGCGCCGGCTTTTGCATGAGCGACGCTTTGTCGGACATAGGCTGAGCTTCGATTAAGTTTCTGATGCAATGCGGGCATCGGCTGCCCGTCTATCTTCATTATATAGGTGTCGGCCCGACCGGCAACCCACGACTGAACGAGGTATCCTCCGCAGCCATGATGCTGCCTCACCGACCGCTGACAGACTACTACGCCCACGAAGCGGACAGACACGGCTGGGTACGCCATATCTTCGATCAGACAGCGGGCGATTACGACCGAGTGGAGCGCGTCATGGCATTGGGGTCCGGTTCTTGGTACCGGCGCGGGGCGCTGAGGCGGGCAGGACTCGAGCGGGGTATGCGGGTATTGGACGTAGGGGTGGGGACGGGCCTGACGGCGCGTGAGGCGGCGCGCTTGGTCGGCTCGTCGGGGCAGGTCACCGGCGTGGATCCCAGCGCGGGGATGATGGAACGCGCCATCGTTCCCGCCGGGGTTCAATTGCTGTTGGGGAGTGCTGAGGCGATACCGCTGCCCGCGGATGCCGTGGATTTCCTTTCCATGGGCTATGCGCTGCGCCACGTGGCGGACTTGTCGTCGGCGTTTCGGGAATTCATGCGGGTGCTGGTGCCGGGCGGCCGCATTTGCATCTTGGAGATCACTTCTCCCGCCGGGCGCGTGGGGCGCAGCCTACTCAAGGCCTACATGCGTGGCGTCGTCCCGTTGGCGGCACGCTGCGTCGCCCGCCATCGCGACGTGCCGATGCTGATGCGTTACTACTGGGACACGATCGAAGCGTGCGCGAGGCCGGGCGCCATCATGGCGTCGATTCGCGAAGCCGGTTTCGTCGACGTGCATAGGACCGTAAGCCTAGGTGTATTTTCGGAATATTGCGCGCGCAGACCCTAGTCGCGCGCAGTGGGAGATGCGCTGTGTCGGGGGGCGCAGCGCGCGGCGGGACCGCCCTGCTCGGGGGCTGCTCAGCTACCCCGCAGCCGTCGCGCCAGCAACACCGGCAGTCGGACCAAGAACCCGAAAAACAGCCGGAAATGCATCCACGTCAGCAGCGCGTTGTCGCGCCAGTAATGGAAATGCGACACGCCGCCCTCGTCCGCACGGAAATAGCGCACGGGCGCGGGCAGGTTGATGGGCCGAACGCCCAGCCAGCACAAGCGCACCACCGCTTCGACGTCGAAATCGAATCGCCGCATCCAGAGTTGACGGCGCATGATGCGCTCGAGCGCGGCCATCGGATAGACGCGAAATCCATACAGTGAGTCGCCTATTCCCGACCATAGCGTCTCGAGGTTGGCCCACCAATTGGAGATCTTGCGGCCCTGCACGCGGAGGTTCGGGGCGCTGGAATCGAATATCGGGAGGCCCAGCACCATGGCAGTCGGGGCCTCGAGCGAGGCTTGCATGAACGCCGGGATTCTCTCGGCCGGGTGTTGGCCATCCGAATCCATGGTCAATGCATGCGTGAAGCCCGCTTGCAGCGCCTCGCGGATGCCGTGCAAAACCGCGGCGCCCTTGCCCTTGTTCTCCGGCAGAACCAGCACGCGCAAGCCGATGTGGGCCGCGGTCATCAGTTGCAGGCGCAGGGCGGTCCCGTCCGTGCTGCCGTCGACCACCACCCAGACCGGCGACCATTGATCGAGCGCGGCGCGCACGGTGGCGAAAACCTTCGGTCCAGGGTTGTAGCTCGGTATGAGCACCAGATGCGTGGTCGAGGCCTGCAGCATGCGTCAGCCGTTTTTCAACCAGCGCGATTGCAACGCTGCGCCAAGCTCGCTGCGATAGTAGGCATCGAGTTCTGCGGTGAAGCGGCTTACGTCCTGCGGGGGCGGGAATCGCTTTCCCATGCGCACTCGATAGGTGATGGGCAAGCTGGGCCGTCGAAACAACGGCCATCCCTTGCTCAAATAAGGTGAGTCGGTCTCGATGATGAGGGTTTGCACCGGTACGCCGGCATGCTTGGCGATGAGCCCCGCGCTCGCCGCCAACGGATTGACCGGCGCCCGCGTGGTGCGCGTGCCTTCGGGAAACAGCAGCAGCACGCCTCCCTCCTTGAGATGCGCCACGGATTCCTTGACCATCTGGCGCGACGATTCGTTTTTCACGTAGCGGGCAAGCCTGGAACCCGAGCCGAGAAATGCGTTTTTCATCAGATCCGCCTTCATGACGCACACGATATTCGGATGCCGCGTCAGAATCAGCAGGGCATCGATCAGGCAGGGATGATTGGGCGCCAGGATCACGGGGGGACCGCCCCTGAGCGTGTCGATCGCGCTCAAATCCAGACGGTACGAGCGCGTGGCCGACAAGGACCAGGCGTATAGGCGGAAGCCGGTCATGATGCCGCGCCGTCCGACGGCGGTGCCTAAGCGGCGGGGCAGGACGAAATACAACGGCAGCGCGAACACCGACCAGGTCAGACAAATGAGCCCGAGCAGCGTCAGCGACGAATAAAGCGCGAAATATTCATACAGTGTTCTGAGCGGACGTGGCATGAACGCGACTCAATCAGGAACTTCCACCATCTGGGTGGAGGTGTGAATCATCCATGCTACGCCGAAGCCCGCTGACCAGTAGCTGTTGCGCTGTACCAGGGGGCTGGAGCCAAATGCGGCGCCCGATAGGCTGTCCGCTCTTACGTAAGCGCCCACCCAATAATTGGGAAAACGCTTCGAGAGTGCCATGATTGTCTGCGCGCCCGCATAGCCGCCGGTCGCTTGATAAGCCGGGCGCGCAGCCGTCGCATAGGGCGGCGCAACCGTATAGAAATAGTCATTGTAACGCTGGCCGGCAAACAGCGGACCGGCCAGCACGCCGGCGTTCCACCCCGCAAAGCCCCACGGGTCGGCCACATCCAGCGCGAGGCGCGGCGTGAAGGTCCAGCCGACGAATTGCGGCAGCGCTTCGACCGTAAACGCGGCGCGGAGCGGTAGACGCAAATCGAACTTGATGCGCCTGTCGGCGCTGGCAGCCAAGTGAAGATCGAGGGATGGACCCACCTCCAGCGTGGATCTTAGATCCGGCATTCCGCTGCGTTCGCGGTCGCTACGGACCGGTGTCGTCGCGTTACCGCTCAGATTCAGCTCGACCCAGTCCTTATCGAATAATGGGCTGCGCACGCCCTCACGATCCGCTTTGAGAAACTTGCCGTTGTATACCAGATACGGAATCGGCAGCGGATATGCATGAGTGGTCTCGGAGCCGCGGTAATCCTCGAAGCCGATCGCGCCCACCCCCGCGCCAAATTCCAGCAGGGGTTCTTCCTTCGCTTGCGCCGCCGCCGCCCAGGCCAATCCTGCGAACGCTGCGACGAGCTTGGAGCGGCTCCTATGCGCCGCTGCCATCAGCCGCTGGTCAATCGTTCAGGCTCGGAACGAATGTTGGCTGCGCGGTTGCGCATCGCGCGGATGGTTCTTCCTAAGTTCGCGAAGGAGATTACATAGTACAGCCCCTTGAGCAGACGCAGAGACGTCCAAATGGGCGTGCGGCCGAAGATATCGCCCGCCAGTACCGAGAGCAATGCCTCTTCCATGCGTAACACATTGCGTGGACCCAAGAACATTTCGCGCATCGTGGGGTTGGTAACCCGGTAGATGAACCAGGAGAGCTGCTTCGGACCGTGGCGCATGACTTTATCGAACCTTTTGAGGGCGCGCATCGCGCACCCAGGGTTCGTGCGGCAGGCGTCGACGGCTTCTGCGGCTGCCATGCCGCTGTTCATGGCCAACATCACGCCCGAGGAGAAGACCGGATCGATGAATGCGAAGGCGTCGCCGATCATCAGGAAATTCTTTCCGTAGCTCCGATCGCAGGCGTACGAGAAGTTGCCCGTGGCTTCGACCTCGGAGGCTAGTGTGGCGGCGCTCAGGCGCTCGGCTAAAGGTGGGCACAGGGCGATGGTCGACAAGAAAAAATCTCGCACGGAACCCACGCGGGACTTCAAATAGTGCGGCCAGACCACGGCACCGATACTGGTCGTCCCGTCCGCCAACGGAATGAACCAAAGCCATCCATGATCGAACCAATAGATCGAGATGTTGCCCGCGCGTTTGCCGCAGTCGCGCCGCGCGCCGGTGAAATGAGCATACATGGCGGCGCTGTTGTGTTTCTTGTTGCGCCGCTTGGTCTGCAGGCGATTTCCCAGAAAAGTGTCGCGGCCGGACGCGTCGATCAACTGCGAGGTTTCCCAGGATTGCGTTCGCCCGTCGTCGTGTACCGCATGCACTCGGATGTGCTCGTCATCCAGAAACTCCACGTCCCGAACGCGGCATCCCTCGACGACCTGGGCACCCTGCTCTGCGGCACGTCGAATCAATATTTCATCGAATTCGGAGCGCCTGACTTGATAGGCCATGGGTAGTGATTTGTCCCACGCATTCGCGAACTGGAACTCCTGACGCCGCCCGTCCCAGTGCGAGATGAATTCCGCGCCCCACTTTTCCATACCGATGACGCGAACTTTTTCCGCCACGCCGAGTCTCTCGAAAAGAGGTAGATTCGCGGGCAATAGCGACTCGCCGATGTGAAAGCGGGGGTGGCGAGCCTTCTCCAGGACAACCACGTGGTAGCCCTTCTCGGCAAGCATGATCGCTGCAGTCGAACCCCCCGGTCCACCGCCGATGATCAATATGTCGCATCGCTCCGGGACTGCAGGGTGGATGTTCGGGGAATCGATTTGCGAGTCGTTCTTGGGCGTCATAAATTCTCAATAAATCCCTATAGGGCGGCCCGGCCCGCTGGGCTTTCAGTCTATCGCGACGAGAAACACGGGTCCAACGCCTGTAAGATAGCTAGTATGCACATCTTGATTGTTGAAGATGACGAAGTTGCGCGCGATTATCTGGCCAAGGCCTTGCGCGAAGTAGGCCACTCGGTCGATGTTGCCGCGAACGGGCTGGACGGACTGCACATGGCGTCCTCCATGGCGGTAGACTTGGCCATCGTCGACCGCATGCTGCCGAAGCTCGATGGGCTCGCGTTGGTGCAATCCCTGCGGGCCACAGGCCGCAAGATGCCGGTCCTGATCTTGAGCGCATTGGGCGATGTCGACGACCGCATCACGGGACTGCGTGCGGGCGGGGACGACTACCTCACCAAGCCGTATCACATGTCGGAACTCCTGGCCCGTATCGACGCGCTGGCGCGGCGCGGCGATTCGGGCAATGCGGAAGCGAATACCAAGCTGAAATTGGCTGATCTGGAGCTCGATCGAATGACCCGCCGCGTGATGCGCAACGGCAAGAAGATCGAATTGACGGCGCGCGAATTCCAATTGCTCGAATTCATGATGCGTCACAGCGGTCAAGTAGTCACCCGGACCATGCTGCTCGAAGGCGTGTGGGACTATCATTTCGATCCGCAAACCAATGTGATCGACGTGCACATCAGCCGGCTTCGCCAAGCGATCGACAAGGATTTCGAGAAACCCCTGCTGCACACGGTGCGCGGCGCTGGGTACAGTTTGCGAGAAGACGAGTAGGTAGGCTCCCACTAGTGCGCGTCGCACGACGACGGATCGTCAGCCCCGACCAGCGATTCCTTGGGGTGCTCGATACGTCGCCATTTCGTATCGCCATCGTTTATTCCATCGTGTTCGCATGCGGGGCGGCCGCGCTCTTGGGAGCGGTCGATTTTGCCGTGTCACGCGTGGTCGACGGTAGTACCGATAATCTCATCGAAGCCGAAGTCCAGGGCCTGCGGGAACAAGTCTTGGTGCTGTCGCGCAGCGATTTCATCGAGCTCATCGAACAACGTTCGCAAGATCAAGACGTTCGCGGCGCCGTGTACCTGATGGTGGATCCGCAGTTGCGGCCTGTCGCCGGCAATGTTCCCGCGTGGCCGAGGATCGACGCCAATGAAGGAAAGTGGATCCAATTCAAGGTGTCCGTCCCGTTCGGCGACGAAACTCGCGAGCATGAAATGCGTGCGCAGCGCTTCCCGCTTCCGGGCGGCTACCGAATGCTGGTGGGTCACGACGTGCAGGAACGCCAGGATGTCAAGAACCTGATGATGCGCGGACTGATCGCGGCGGTGGTGCTGACATTGCTGCTCGGCCTGGGAGGCGGATTTTGGATGGGCCGCCGCATCCTGGCCCAGGCCGGCGCCATCTCGGCGGTCGCGACGCAGATCATGCGCGGCGATCTATCGCAGCGGTTGCCGGTGCGCGATGCCGAAGACGAGATCAACACCTTGGCGCGTGAAATCAACAGCATGCTGGACAAAATCGAACAGCTCACGCTGGGCATGCGCACCGTGCTCGACAGCGCCGCTCACGACTTGCGAACGCCGCTCAATCGGCTGCAAGCCACCGCTGAAGGGGCCATGAACCAGCTCGTGCCCGGATCGGCGGAACGGCGCGTGTTGGAGCGGGTCACGACGGAGGTCGATCACATGCGCAGCACGCTCGATGCTCTGCTGCGCATTGCACTCGCCGAGACCGGCACCGTGGCCCGCGAGCCCGTGGACTTGTCGGAATTGGTGGCGAGCATGGTCGAACTGTACGCGCCGGTGGGCGAAGAGCGCGGCATTGTCTTGGAAAGTGCGGTGGCGCCGGGTGCGCAAGTCCGGGGTAGCCGGCAGTTGCTGGCGCAGGCGCTCGCCAATCTTCTCGACAACGCAATCAAATTTACTCCCGACGGCGGCCGTATTCGGGTGTTGCTGCGCGGACCCCCTACCGAACCGGAAGTCGTCATCGAGGACAATGGGCCGGGAATACCGGCCGATAAGCGAGAAATCGTGCTGGGCCGCCGCGTGCGTTTGGATGAGGCCCGCAAGTTTCCCGGATCGGGCCTGGGGCTTTCGTTGGTGGCGGCCGTCACCAAATTACATGGCGCACGCCTGATTCTCGATGATGCCGGGCCGGGCCTGCGGGTTTCCTTAAAATTTTGAGGGGTTTACATGCTGCGATATGTTGGATACGTTGCGACGGTGCTCGCTGTGGCCGCCTGTTCTACCAATAATCATCCGGCAGGCCCGGACTCCGTGATGCGTCCCGCCGCGCCGCTCTCCGGTGTGGATACGCAGTACGTCGACGACAGCGTGCGCCCCCAAGACGATCTGTATCGGCACTTGAACGGCAAATGGCTGGATACCTTTGAGATTCCGGCGGACAAAGGGGTGTACGGTGCTTTCACGCACATCGATGACGCGACGCAGGAACAACTGCGCAGCCTCGTCGAGGGCCTGGCCGCTCCGAACACCGGGGACTTCGGCGCGGCGGCGGCCGGCGCGGATGCGCAGAAAATTGCCGATCTGTACGCCAGCTTCATGGATGAGGCGCGGCTCGAGACTCTGGGTCTCGCGCCGCTCAAGGCTGCCTTCGCGGATATCGAGGCGATGGCGGACAAGCGGGATATTCCGGCGCTCATCGCCCAATTCAATCGGACCGGCGCCGGCGCGCCCTACGACATCGACATCGATCAGGATCAGAAGGATTCGACGCGCTATGCGGCCATCTTCGGCCAAAGCGGGCTGGGATTGCCGGACCGCGATTATTATCTGAAAGACGATGCGAAGCTCAAGGATGCGCGGGTCAAATACCTCGCGCACATCGAGAAGATGCTGGGCATGGCCGGCGACCCGCATGCCCGCCAGAGCGCGGCCGATATCGTGAAGCTCGAGACGGCCATGGCGGAGCTGCAGTGGACGCGGGTCGCCAACCGCGATCCGGAAAAGACTTACAATAAAATCGCGATCGCCGATCTTCATACGCTGATGCCGAACTACGGCTGGCAAAGCTACCTGCAACGCAGCGGTGTCCTCGGCAAGACCGACTACGTCATCCTCCAGCAGCCGAGCTATTTCAGCGGTCTCGACAAGTTGATCGCGGACACCCCGCTTGGCGTTTGGAAAAGCTATTTCAAGTGGCATCAGCTCTCGGCTGCCGCGCCCTGTCTCTCGAAGGCCTTCGTCGACGAGCGGTTTGCGTTCACCGGGACCAGCTTGCGCGGCATTCCGCAGAACCGCCCGCGCTGGAAGCGCGGCATGGCGGTCATCGATGGCGCGATGGGCGAGGCGATCGGCAGGCTGTACGTCGCCAAATACTTTCCGCCGCAGAACAAGGCGCGCATGGAAGAGCTGGTGCGAAACCTCATCGAGGCCTATCGGCGAGACATCGTGACGCTCGACTGGATGAGCCCGGAGACGAAAAAAGGCGCACAGGAAAAACTTGCGAAGTTGGTGACCAAGATCGGCTATCCGAATACGTGGCGCGATTACAGCGCGCTCGTCATCACGCGCGATGATCTGTGGGGCAACGTGGTACGCGCCGGGGAATTCGAATATCGACGCAATATCGGCAAGCTCGGGCTTCCCATCGATCGCAACGAATGGCAGATGACGCCCCAGACGGTCAACGCTTACTACAATCCGGTGATGAACGAAATCGTGTTTCCGGCGGCGATCCTGCAGCCGCCTTTCTTCGATGCGACGGCTGACGATGCGGTGAACTACGGCGGCATCGTGGCGGTCATCGGTCACGAGGTCAGTCACGGCTTCGACGATCAGGGCAGTCAATACGATGCGGACGGCAATCTGCGGGATTGGTTCACGCCGGAAGATCATGCGAAATTCGCGGCTAGAACCAAGGCATTGGTCGCGCAATACAACGCCTACGAGCCGGTGAACGGCTATCACGTCAACGGCGAGTTGACTCTCGGCGAGAATATCGCCGACAACTCGGGTTTGGCGCTGGCCTACCAGGCGTACCAATTGTCGCTCGCCGGCAAGGCGTCGCCGACTATCGATGGGTTCACGGGGGAGCAGCGCTTCTACCTGGGTTGGGTACAAGTGTGGCGGGCCAAGGTCCGTGAGGACGAGGCCATCCAACGCATCAAGGTCGATCCGCATTCACCGCCCGCAGTCCGCGGCACGGCCCCGCTCATGAATCAACCGGGCTTCTATTCGGCATTCGGCGTGAAATCCGGCGACAAGATGTACCTGGCTCCAGAGCAGCGCGTCATCATCTGGTAGCGTCAAGCGTCAAATTATCGGCGCATAGCCGCAGCCGGCTCGAGGGGCGGCCGTCGAAAAAATCGTAACCCATTGGAAAGGCACGTAAAAGCGGTCTAAGGGAGGTATGGCATAGAACTTGCTCGATGCTTGGCTGCGGCAGTCGCGCCGCGCTAGGAATCGACACCATGGCCGAAGAAGCTGGAGAAGCCGCTACTCCACCGCCCGCGAAGAAGTCCGGCGCAATGTTGGGCAAGCTCGTCAACGGGATAGGCATCTTCGTGCTGTCCCTGGGCGCCGTCGTGATCGGCGGCACGATCAACGCGAAGCTGCATCCGATGCCCGACCTCAAATTGGACAAGGACGGCAAGATCACGCCCATCGTGCCGATCGTCGTAGCAAGCGCTCGCGATGAAGAAGGCGGGAAAGCGTCGCTCTTCTATCCCATCGATCCTCCGCTCGTCGTCAATTTCGAAGACGGCTCCGCCGTGCGCTTCCTGCAAATTTCGATGGAAGTGATGGCGAAGGGTCAGAAAGCGATCGATAGCGTGCAGAAGAACAATCCGCTGATCCGCAACAACTTGTTGTTGCTCATGAGCAATCGCGATTACCAGTCGTTGATGTCGCGCGAGGGCAAGGAAAAGCTGCGGCAGGAAGCGTTGGCGGAAATCCGCGCCGTGCAAAAGAAACAGGGCGGCGATGATATCGAAGATGTTCTGTTCACCAGTTTCGTGGTGCAGTGATGGCCGAAGCGGAGGCCGCTGCGGTGGAGCAGTCCGCTGCCCCTGAGGTGAGCGCCATCTCGGAAGAAGAAGTGTCGGCGCTGCTGGAGAGCAACGGCAACAGCAACGTGCAGCCCTACGATTTGACGTCGCAGCGCGTCAACCGAACCCAGCTACCGATGCTCGAGACCGTGTGCAAAAGTTTTGCCGAAAAAATGGCACTGGCGCTGTCCGCGTTGGTCGGGCGCGATGCGACGGTGCAATTCACTGCGCTCGATTGCGCAAAAGCGGCGGAATTGCAGGCCGCGCTGCCCGTACCCGCGAGCCTGGCCGTCGTGCGTCTGAAGCCGCTGCCGGGAAACGCGTTCGTCAGCGTCGATCCCGCCTTGCTGCTCACGCTGCTGGACGGATTCTTCGGCGGTTCGGGGCGGGCCACCAGCGACAGCCAGGCGGCGATAGCGCCGGCCGCCCAGCGCTTTCTGGCATTGATGCTGCGCAGTTTCGCGGCCGGTTTGACGGCCGCCTGGACGCCGGTCGCGCCCCTCGAGTTGGAACTGGTGAAGCAGGAGACGAATCCGCGGCTGATGCAACTCGGCGCCCCGCAGGAGGTCCTCCTGGCGCTGCGATTCAACGTGGAATTCGGCGCCCAAACCGGCCGCATCGATTGGTTGCTGCCCGAAACGCTATTGGCGCCGATTCGTGAGGCGCTGGCGTCGGAGAGCGGCAATACGCAGGCTCGCAAGCACGACCCATGGGCGCCGGCGCTCGGCACGGCACTGCAGGACGCGGAGCTGGAGACGCGGGCCATTCTGGCGCAAGCCCAGATCAGCCTGGGCGAACTCGTGCGTCTGACCCCGGGCGACATCATCCCCATCGACACGCCGCAGCACGCCGTTTTACTGGCGGGCGGGATCCCGCTCTACCGTGGCCGGTTCGGCGTCTCGCAAGGGCGCAACGCACTCAAAATTCTTCCCGGAGGTCCTCAATGAGCGTTCCTGATCCCAAGCCCGCGGCCGTTGCGCGGGCGCAATTCAACGATCTGGGTCCCAATGCCGCCGGAGGCGGCAGCCAAGAGATCAATCTGAACCTGATTCTCGATGTCGCGGTCACGCTTGCCCTCGAAGTGGGCCGCGCGCGCATGTCGGTGCGCGAACTCTTGCAGCTCGCGCCCGGCGCCATCGTGGAACTCGATCGCATGGCCGGCGAACCGCTCGATGTGCTGGTCAACGGCGTGCGCATCGCGCGCGGCGAAGTGGTGGTGGTCAACGACAAGTTTGGGATTCGGCTCACCGACGTGGTGAGCGCAACCGAAAGGATGGAGCACGCGCAATGACGGGCATTGGGCAACCCGCCTCGCCCCTGTCCGTGAGCAGTCTCGCGCAGCTCACTTTGAGCCTGATTGCGATCGTTGCATTGATCTTTGCGGTCAGTTGGGTCCTGAAACGCTTCAAGCTGGCAGGCCCGCGCGGCCGCGGCGAGATCACCGTGCTCGACGAATTGGCAGTCGGTCCCCGTGAACGGATAGTTCTCCTGCGCGTCGGCGACAGCCAAGTGCTCGTCGGCATCGGCGCGGGCGGAGTGGTGGGTCTTGCTCCGCTCAGTACGCCGATCGCACTGAAGGGCGTCGCGCCCGTGCCGGCGTTCGCCGATCGCCTGCGCGAATTGATGAAGCGTCCGGGAGCGACGGAGTGATCGCCCACCCTCGGACCACTCTCATGCGCTATCGCCGCCCAATCGTGCTGGCGATTCTGGCGTTGCTGCCTCTGGGTTTGGCGTCGGCGCAGGCGTCCCTGCCGGCGATCGCGATCAAGACTGCGGCGGACGGCGCTCAGCAGTACTCGTTGACGTTCCAAGTTCTCATCCTGATGACGGTGCTGACGCTATTGCCGGCGATCCTGCTCGCAATGACGGCATTCACCCGCATCATCATCGTCCTGTCGATTCTGCGCCAGGCGCTCGGCATGGCGACAACCCCGTCGAACCAGGTACTCACGGGTCTTGCGCTGTTCATGACGTTCTTCGTCATGAGCACCACGCTGGATCAGTCCTATGCCAACGGCATCAAGCCCTATTTGGACGGGCAGATCGCAGGTGAAGTTGCCATAGACCGTACCCTGCAGCCGCTCAAGAAATTCATGCTCGCGCAGACGCGTGAGACCGATCTTCAGCTGTTCACGAAACTCTCCGGCAGAGCGCAGTTCGCCAGCGCCGACGAGGTGCCGCTGACCGTATTGATGCCGACCTTCATCACCAGCGAGTTGAAGACTGCATTCCAAATAGGCTTCATGGTGTTCATCCCCTTCCTGGTCATCGATCTGGTGGTGGCGAGCGTATTGATGTCGATGGGTATGATGATGCTGTCGCCCGTCCTGGTTTCCCTGCCGTTCAAGATCATGTTGTTCGTGGTGGTCGACGGCTGGACGCTGCTGTTGGGTACCTTGGCGGCGAGCTTTCATCAATGACGCCGCAAAACGTCATGGACCTCGCGCACAGCACACTGCTCGTGACCGGAATGCTCGCGGCGCCGCTGTTGTTGGTTGCGTTGGTTGTCGGTCTCGTGATCGGCATGCTGCAGGCGGCGACCCAGATCAACGAGGCGACATTGAGCTTCATTCCGAAGCTATTGTTGATTGCGCTCACCTTGTTCGCCGTCGGTCCGTGGATGCTCAGGGTGCTGGTCGACTTTACGCACGATCTATACACCAGCATTCCCACCGTGATCGGATAAGCCAAGCATGCAACCAGTCTTCATCAACGCAGCCGACGTGTCGGGATTGGTGGGGCGCCTATGGTGGCCCAGCCTGCGCATCGGCGGCTTCGTCCTGGCTGCTCCGATTGCGAGCGAAGTTGCGATACCCAGGCGCGTCAAAATCGTCCTGACGCTGGCACTTGCGTTCGTGCTGGCCCCGCTGGCGCCGGTCCCGGCTGCGCTGTCGGTTTTTTCCGCCGCCGGCCTGCTGACGGCCGTGCAGGAACTCCTCATCGGAATCGCCATCGGCATGGTCATGCAGCTTGCGTTCGACGGACTCACGTTTGCCGGGCAGACCATATCGATGAGCATGGGCTTGGGTTTCGCCACCTTGATTGATCCGCAGCGCGGCGCCAGCGTGCCGGTACTCGGACAAATCGTCTCCATTATGGGCATCCTCAGCTATCTGGCCATCAACGGCCATTTGGTGCTGCTGGGAGCGCTGGCCAATAGTTTCCGGACTCTGCCGATCGGCGCGGCGAATATCGACAAGGATTTTCTGCTGGCCGTCGCAACCTGGGGCGCTCGCATATTCGAGACCGGCCTCATTGTCGCGTTGCCGGCGATGATTGCGCTGGTCATCGTGAACATGGCCTTGGGCGTGGTCGCGCGCGCCGCGCCGCAGCTGAATCTGTTCGGCATAGGATTCACCATCACGTTGCTGTGCGGCTTCTTCGTGCTCATGGTGGGTCTAGACGGCATCATGGTCGGCGTTTCGAGCGTCATTGGCCACGCGTTGGAGGCCGTCGTCGACTTGGTCGCTACGCGCCCGGCGGGAGCGCACTGATGGCCGAGTCCGAACAGGGCGGGGAACGAACCGAAGAACCATCGCAACGCCGCTTAGACCAGGCACGCGAACGCGGCCAAGTACCCCGCTCCAGAGAACTGACCAATTTCGCGACCATGATCGGCGGCAGCGCGGCGCTCGTCGCCATCGGCGGAGCGTTGGCGCGCTGCCTATCGAACATCATGCGCAATTCGCTTGGTTTCGATCCGCGGGCCTTGAGCGACCCGGGATCGATGATGAGAGCGTTCGGCGACGCGGTGTCGAGCGCGATGGTGGCCGTACTGCCGATATTCGGCGTCTTGATTGGTGCGGTGATCTTGGCGGCGGTCGTGCTCGGCGGCTGGAACTTCAGCCCGGCCGCCTTGACACTGAATTTCGCGCGGATGAGTCCGCTCGCCGGTCTGCAGCGGCTGTTCGGCCTCCACGGCATCATCGAGCTGGGAAAAGCGTTGCTGAAATGCCTGGTCATCGGTGCGGTGTGCGCAGGAATCGTCTCCTATATGTTCGCCGACGTCATGTCGCTCGGCCACATGCCGTCACGGGCCGCGATAACCCGCGGCGCCCATCTCATCGGTTGGGCCTTCGTTTGCTTAAGCTCGTCGCTCGCGCTCATTGCGCTGATCGACGTACCGTTGCAACTGTTTCAATTCAAACGCTCGTTGCGCATGACGCGCCAGGAACTTCGCGACGAGGCCAAAGAGTCCGATGGACGTCCGGAAACGAAGAGCCGCATCCGTCAAATGCAGCAGCAGATCGCGCGGCGCCGCATGATGCACAAGGTGCCGACGGCGGACGTCGTGATCGTGAACCCGACGCACTTTGCGGTGGCGCTGAAGTACGACCAGAAAAACATGCGCGCACCGCGCGTCCTCGCCAAGGGTCAGGACTTGGTCGCAGCAAACATCCGCCGCATCGCCGAGGAACACCGAGTGCCTGTGTTCGAGTCGCCGAAGCTCGCGCGCGCCCTCTACAAATCGACCGACCTCGATCAGGAGATTCCCGCGGGCCTGTACGTGGCGGTCGCGCAAGTCCTCTCGTACATCTTCAGGATTCGCACGTTGAGTCCAACCCTTGCCGCGCGCATGGTGCGCCCCGACCCCAAGGTCGGCGATGAGTACGCAGACGCATGAACGGGCGTGCCGCTCTAGCCACCTTCGGGGAATTCGCCCGCAACGGTCTGGGCGTACCGGTTTTGGTGATGGCGGTCATCGCCATGATGGTCCTGCCGCTGCCGGCGTTCCTACTCGATATCTTTTTCACGTTCAACATCTCGTTGTCGCTGATTATCTTGCTCGCCGTCATCTATGTGCGCCGGGCGCTCGAATTCGCGACCTTTCCCACGGTGCTGTTGGGCGCTACGCTGCTGCGCCTCGGGCTCAATGTGGCCTCGACGCGCATCGTGTTGATGAACGGTCATACCGGGGCGCACGCGGCGGGCCACGTCATCGCCGCCTTCGGCCACTTCGTGGTGGGCGGCAATTACGCGGTGGGCATGGTGGTGTTCATCGTGTTGGTGATCATCAATTTCGTGGTCATCACCAAGGGCGCCGGGCGCATCTCGGAAGTGAGCGCAAGATTCACCTTGGATGCCATGCCGGGCCGGCAAATGGCCATCGATGCGGACCTGAACGCCGGCATCATCACGCAGGCCGAGGCGATCACGCGCCGGCAGGAGGTGCGCGAAGAAGCGGATTTCTACGGCGCGATGGATGGCGCCAGCAAATTCGTGCGCGGCGACGCCATTGCCGGAATTCTTGTCGTGTTCATCAATCTGTTCGGCGGCACCATCATCGGCGCAGCGCAACATGGCATGTCGCTGGCGGAGGCGGGCCGCACCTACGCATTGCTTACCATCGGCGATGGCTTGGTGGCGCAAATTCCGGCGTTGCTGCTCTCCGTGGCGGTGGCCATCCTGGTCACCCGCGTTTCACGTTCGCACGACATGAGCCAGCAAATCATGTCGCAGGTATTGGGGCAGCCGCGGGCGCTCGGCGTGACCGGCGGAATATTGGCGCTCCTCGGCATCATCCCGGGCATGCCCAACCTGGTGTTTTTGGGGATGGCCGCCGGATGCGGCGCGGGCGCCTATTTTCTCGGCAAGCAACGTGCGTCCGAGAAGCGCGCTGCCGCGGCAAAGCCGGCAGCCACGCCCGTCACTCCGCTGGAGCAGCGGGAACTGTCCTGGGATGACGTCGAAGCCGTCGACTTGATCGGTCTCGAGGTCGGCTATCGATTGATTCCGCTGGTCGACCGCAACCAAGGCGGCGAACTGATGGGTCGCATCAAAGGCGTGCGCAAGAAATTATCCGAGGACCTCGGCTTCTTGGTGCAGCCCGTGCACATCCGCGACAACCTGGAACTCGGCCCGAATTCCTATCGCATCACCATTCTGGGGGCGCCGGTGGGCGAGTCCGAGGTATTCCCGGACCGAGAATTGGCCATCAACCCAGGGCAAGTCTCCGGCACTCTGCCCGGCTCGGTCACCAAAGACCCCGCCTTCGGCCTGGATGCCGTGTGGATCGAAAAATCGCGCCGGGAGCAGGCGCAAGCACAAGGCTTTACCGTGGTCGATGCCAGCAGCGTGATTGCTACCCACCTGAGTCATCTACTGCAATCCCATGCGCACGAATTGTTGGGCCACGAGGAAGTGCAGCAGCTGCTCAATCGATTGGCGAAGAGCGCGCCCAAGCTGATCGAGGATCTGGTGCCGAAACTTCTGCCGATGAGCGTCGTCGTCAAGGTGCTTCAACAGTTGCTGCAGGAGCGGGTACCGGTGCGCAACTTGCGCACGGTGTGCGAGGCGCTGGCGGAACTCGCGCCGAAAACGCAGGACCCGGTGGTGCTGGTGGCCGCCGTTCGCGTCGCGCTCGGCCGCAGCATCGTGCAGAGCATCGGCGGCCTGCGCGAAGAACTCCCCGTCATCACCTTGGACCCGGCCCTCGAGCAGGTGCTGCAGGATTCGATGGCGGGCGGCGGCACGGAGGGCGCGCCCGGGTTCGAACCCGGCCTCGCCGATCGCATACAGACGGCGTTGGCCGATCGCACGCGCCGTCAAGAAGCCGCAGGCGAGCCCGCGGTGCTGTTGGTCGCGCCGAAGATCCGGCCCTGGATCGCGCGCTTGATGCGGCATTCGACGCCGTCGCTGTCGGTGCTGGCTTACAACGAGATTCCCGAAAATCGCCGCATTCGCGTGATTGCTGCGGTTGGACGCTGATGCATATCTTGATTCACGGAGGCTTTAGATGAAGATCAAAAGGTACATGGCCGTCAGCATGCGTGCGGCACTCGCGCAAGTGCGTGCCGAGCAGGGCCCGGACGCGGTCATATTGTCCAGCCGCCGGGTCGAGGAAGGAATCGAAGTCATCGCCGCGGTCGACTACGACGAGGCGTTGTTCGTCGGTGCGACACACAGGCGAACACCGGCCGTCCCCTCCGAAATGGGGGACAAGCCGATGTTCTCACCCGCTGCGCCCGTGATCGCGGCGCTACCCGTCGGCGCAGCGCCGCCGGCGACCGCCGCCGCAGCCGTGTCCAAGGCGCCGGTCATGCGTGCGTCCCAGCCGATCATCGAAATGCCCCGAGCGGCAGCATCCGCGGCGCCGCCGAACCGGAAGACGGCGCCTGCGTCGAATGACGGCTACCTCGCGGTACAGGCAGAGCTCAAAGACTTGCGCGAGCTGTTGCAAGGCGAGTTGGCGCACATGTCGTGGAACGACAAACGCTTGCGCGAGCCCTTGCAGGCGCGTGTCCTCGAGCAACTGACGGCCATGGACATAGCGCCGGACATTGCGATGTCGCTCGCATCGCGCGCGCCGCGGCGCACGAACTTGAAGAATCCTGCGAACATTCATCTGGCGCTGCTGGTCAGGGATCTGCGCGTGGTCGACAAGCTGAGCCCGGTCAACGGCGGCGTCATTGCACTGGTGGGTCCCACCGGAGCCGGAAAGACGACGACTATCGCGAAGTTGGCGGCGCGCTGGAGCATGCAGCATGGCAGCCGGGATCTCGCGCTCGTGAGTACGGATGCATACCGCATCGGCGCGCGCGAACAGTTGATGATGTATGCGCGCATCCTCGGCGCGCCGATGTACACGGCGAACAGCGGCAAAGAACTGGCGCGAGTGCTCGAGCGGCTCAAGTCGAAGAAACTGGTCCTGATCGATACTGCCGGAATGGGGCCGCGGGATGTTCGTCTCACCGAGCAACTCGCGGCGCTGCAACTCGGCGCCGCACGCGCGCGCGTGCTGCTGACGCTCCCCGCACAAGGCGAGGCGCATGCGCTCGAGGAAATCGTCAAGTCGTTTGCCCGGATTTCCCCCGCCGCTTGCATTCTGACCAAGGTGGACGAAGCAGCGAGTTTGGGCGCCGTGATCTCGACGACGCTGCGGCATAAGCTGCGCATCGCTTATTTGTGCAACGGACAGCGGGTACCGGAAGACCTGCATGCCGCGCACGAACGGCGGGTGTGGCTCATCCGAGCCGCGCTGAAGCTCAAGGAGCGCGCGCGCACCCCCGTCGACGACGGCTATTTCGCACGCAATTTCGGCCGGGCACCTGCCCATGCGTGACACCCGACTCTCCAGAAATCAGGCGGAAACACTTATGCAGCTCAATGCCTCGCGTCCGGTCAAGGTCATCGCAGTCACCGGCGGCAAAGGCGGTGTCGGCAAAACGACCGTATCGGCCAACCTCGCCGTGTCGATCGCCTCGCAGGGCCGCGACGTGATGTTGGTCGATGCGGATCTCGGCTTGGCCAACGTCGACGTGGTCCTGGGGTTGCACACGCGATTCCACTTGGGCCACGTCGTCAAGGGCGAGTGTTCTCTGGAGGACACAATCGTCACGGGCCCACATGGCCTGCAAATCGTTCCGGCGGCTTCCGGCATCAAGCGCATGGCCAACCTATCCGAAGCGGAACAAGCCGGCATCATCCGCGCCTTCAGCGATCTCTACCATCGCGTGGAAGTTCTGATCATCGACACGGCGGCGGGCCTGCACGATAGCGTGCTGACCTTCAGCCAGGCGGCGCATCACGTGGTCGTGGTGGTTTGCGATGAACCGGCTTCCATCACCGATGCCTATGGGCTCATCAAGGTCCTTTCCCGCGAACACGGCGTGCAGCGGTTCCAAATTCTGGCGAATCAAACACGCCGCTCGGGCGAAGGGCCGGATCTCTTCCAGAGAATCTCCCGCGTCTGTGACCGATTTCTCAATGTCACGCTGGAGTTTGCCGGTTCGGTACCGTTTGACGATTACCTACGGCGCGCCGTCCAACGGCAAACCGCGGTCGTCGAAGCGTATCCCGCCTCAATTTCGTCGATGGCCCTCAAGAAATTGGCGGTCGACGCCGATAAGTGGTCTGTGCCAAAAGGTGCACGAGGTCACCTGGAGTTCTTTGTTGAACGAATGGTAGGGGCTCGGATAAGTCCCTCGACGGTATTGCAATGAGAGCAAGTACACAATATTCAAACACGCAGAAGCGTACTCCGAAGCCAAGCGCGGACGGCGACGTTCCGGTCGGTGAGGTGCCGCAACAAGAGCTGGTCCTTAGGTATGCAGACCTGGTCAAACGCATTGCCTATCACTTGGTCAGCCGCATGCCGCCCAATGTGGAGGTCGATGATTTGATCCAATCCGGCATGATCGGCCTTCTGGATGCGGCCAAACACTACTCCGCCACGAAAGGCGCGAACTTCGAAACCTATGCGGGCATCCGCATCCGCGGTGCGATGCTGGACGAGGTGCGCAAATCCGATTGGACGCCGCGCTCGGTGCATCGAAACATGCGGGAGATGGCGGACGTCGTTCGCAAGCTCGAAAACGACAAGGGTCAGGACGCGACCCCTACGGACATCGCCGAAGGTCTCGGCGTGTCCATCGAGGAATACCACAAGCTGGTGCAGGACGCCGCCAGCTGTCGTCTGTTCAGTTTCGATCAGGTGGGATCCAGTGAGGATGAGTCGAGTCCCGCGGACCACGCGCGCGACGAGCGGCCGGGTCCGTTCGATCATATCGAAGAGGCGGGATTCCGCGATGCGCTTGCAGAGGCCATCAGCACGCTGCCCGAGCGGGAGAAGCTGGTGTTGTCGCTCTATTACGATGAGGATATGAACCTGCGCGAAATCGGCGAGGTTCTCGAAGTATCCGAATCGCGCGTCTGTCAAATCCACGGACAGGCGTTGATTCGCTTGCGCGCACGGCTCGCGGAGTGGTTAACGCCAGACTGAATCAATGGATATTCTCAGCATCATCGGGATCGTGCTGGCGCTGATCGCCATCATCGGCGGCGCCATCTTGAAAGGCAGCAGCGCCGGCGCGCTGGTCGGCAGCGCAGCGTTCGTCATCGTGGTCGTGGGGACCTTGGCGGCAAGCCTGGTGCAAACGCCGTTGGCGACTTTTTTGCGTGCCTGGAAGATCGTGACCTGGGTATTCAAGCCTCCGGCGAACAATCCGGCGGCGATGATCGAAAAAATCGTCGAGTGGAGCAACATTGCGCGCAAGCAAGGCCTCTTGGGGCTGGAATCCGCGGTTGAAGCCGAAAAGGACCTGTTTCTGAAGAAGGGCCTGCAGTCGCTGGTGGACGGGGGCGAGCCCGAAGCGATTCGCTCGAGCATGGAAATCGAACTCGATACCATGGAACACTTCGACAACCAAGCGGCGAAGGTTTTCGAGGCCATGGGCGTCTATTCGCCCACTCTGGGCATCATCGGTGCGGTCATGGGACTGATGGCCGTCATGCAAAACCTGGCGGATCCATCCAAACTGGGTCACGGTATCGCCGCGGCCTTCATCGCCACCATCTACGGAATCGCCTTCGCCAACCTGCTGTTCCTGCCCATGGGCAATAAGCTCAAGTCGGTCATCCACGGTCAAGTGCAGCTCAGGACCATGGTGATCGAGGGCATCATCGCCATCGCACAAGGCGAGAATCCGCGAAACATCGAATCGAAGCTGCAAGGCTATTTCCACCAGTGACGCGCTCTAAGGACGGTTGAGCATGGCTCGCAAGAAGAAGCACGAGGAGCACGTTAACTCGGAAGCCTGGGCCATCCCCTATGGCGACCTGGTGACGTTGCTGTTCGCGCTATTCACCGTCATGTACGCGATGTCGTCGGTCAACGAAGGCAAGTTTCGCGTGCTGTCGGATTCGATGATCGCTGCGTTCCACGGCGCTCCCAAGAGCATACAGCCCATCAATATCGGGCAGAAGCAGCCGGGCAAGGGCGGCGACAAACCGTTGGTGGGCGTGACGCCGACAGCCCTCATCAAGATCAGGGATCCGAGAGACACTCCGGGTGGTGATCTGACACCTAGAAATCCCGATGCCGACAGGGGGTCTGCCCATGAGGATCTCGCCGGCGCTCTGATCCGCATGGAACGGCAGGTGCAAAACGCCATGCAGGCGTTGATCGACGCGAAGTTGGTCACCGTGCGGCGTGAAAACCTGTGGCTCGAAATAGAGATCAACACCGACATCCTTTTTCCAAGCGGCGCCGGCGACTTCGCGCCCGCGGCGGAGCCCGTGCTCGATAAGCTCGCCGACGTACTCAAGCCGTTCCCTAATCCGATACGGGTGGAAGGTCATACCGACGACCGACCGATCCGCACCGCGGCCTTCCCATCGAATTGGGAGTTGTCGGCCGCGCGCGCCGCCAGCGTGGTCCATCAGTTCACGAAACAGGGCATCGATCCCCTGCGACTCGAAATCGTCGGCTTCGGCGAATTCCACCCGCGGCAAACGAACGACACGCCCGAAGGGCGCAACGCCAATCGACGTGTCGCGATTCTGGTCCTGGAAGAGGTCGCGCCCGGTCTCGCCGTGACGGCCAGAGCCGGCCAACAAACGCCGCAGGTAGCCGCCCCCGGGGTCGAAACGGCGGATTCGAGTAGTGCTGCAAATCGGTTACTATGGCGCGTGCCGCCTGCCGAACTCGACAAGACGGTACTGGTTCAGAGTCGAGCGAAGCCGGTACAGCCCCCCGCGCAGCACATTGGGCCGGCGGAGCGGGCATGGCCCGGGCCTGAAGCATCTTCTGAAGTGAAAGCGCCGCCGCCCACGCACGAATAAGCGAGGTGACCCATGAGCGAAGTCGATCGCTTGAGCAATTCCGGCCTATTTCCCGTGCTTCCTATTGCGGACAAGCATCGCGACAAAGACGAATCGGCGGGCAAACCGCCGCCCGATCCGCATGGCAACCTGTCTGACCCGAAAGCCGGCGATCGATCCCAACCGGCTGAGCCACGTCCGCCCAAATCGATCATTGACGAGTACGCCTGATGAATGTGGATATTATCGTGAGCATCGCCGGCGCGACGCTGGCGGTTTGCGCGCTGATCGCGGCGCTCATGGCCATGCAGGCCGTGCGACGATGGCGTGCGCAGTGCGAGTCTCTGGACTCGAGCATTGCTGCGCTGCGCCGAGAGCTGGAGCTGGTCGCCTCAATCAGTGTGCGCACCGGGCGGCGAGTGCAACGCGTGGAGCATGAGTTCTCGGGTGTGGCGGAGCGCGTCGAGTTGGTCGAATCGCGCACCGCGGCGGGATCGGAATCGCTCGATCAGGCCATCGACTTGGCGCGCCGCGGCGCCGACTCGGACCGGCTCGAGCAGCAATTCGGGTTGAGCACCGGAGAGGCCGATCTGGTAACCCGTTTGCATGGCCGCGCCAAGGGTGGCTGACCGATGGACGTCGGCGGGTGGGGTGCCTCCATGACCAGAAGCCGCACCCAAATTAGATTTCGCTGAGCGGACAGAGTGTTTCGCTGTCGATCGAGTTAATCAGCGACGCGGAGCTGGATGCGCTCGCCACGTACCTTGCGAGGAACACGCCGGCCGGCTAGCTCGATAATCGCAAGGGCGTCGGCGAGGGCGCCGCTTCGCAACGGTGCGATGTGCACTTCGCTGCCGGTTGAGTCAGGCTGCATGCTCGGTTGAGTGAGCGAACCGTGGCTCGGTTTCCATTAGAGATGATCCTGGGGAGTGAGTATGCGCGCTGCGGTTTATCATGGTCCCCGGGATCTCAGGCTGGAATCCGTCGCAGAACCCGAGCCGGGGCCGGGCGACGTCAAACTGCGCGTCTTCTACAATGGTATCTGCGGCAGCGACCTGCACGAATACTACGACGGCCCGGTCACGACGCGCACGACGCCGCACCCGCTGACGGGCGTGAAAAACCCCGTCATCCTCGGTCATGAATTATCCGGCGAAGTGGTCTCGTGCGGCGCCGGCGTCGACGATCTGGCGCCGGGCGATCTCGTAGCGGTGGAGCCCCTCGAGACTTGCGGCTGTTGCGTGTGGTGCGCGGCGGGCCAGTACAATCATTGCCCCGACCTCGCCCTGCATGGATATAACCGAAGCGGCGGCGGTCTCGCGCAATACACCGTCGTGCGGCGCGCGATGGCGCATCGTCTACCGGTGGGCATGACGCCCCTGCAAGGCGCGCTCATCGAGCCGCTCGCCGTCGCGTGGCATACCGCCAATCGCTGCCGGCTCGAAGCCGGTCAGACCGTGGCGATTCATGGCGCCGGCCCGATCGGAATCGGCGTGTGCTTGACGCTCAAGGCGCGCGGTGTCGACGTCATCGTGATCGACCCCTCGCCGCTGCGCCGCGCGGTCTTGCAGCGCCTCGGTGCGCGTGTGACGCTCGATCCCAAAGACTGCGATCCCATCGCCGCGATTCGCGATCTTACCGGCGGCCGCGGCGCTCATGCCTCGGTCGACGCAGCGGGCGCGCCTTCGGCATTTCATGCGGCGCTGCACGGAACACGCGTCGATGGCACTGCGGTCGTGGTGGCCATCCATCACCTGCCGGTCGTGATCCCGCCCTTTGATTTGCTGATGCCCGAGGTCAACATCACGGGCGTTGCCATGTCCGCACACGCCTTTCCGAGCGTCATCGACGCCATGGCGCGCGGCGATTATCCTTTGGACGAATGGGTGGAAACGATTCCTTTCGAGAACCTCGTGGAAGGCGGCATCGAACGGCTGCGCCGCCAAGAAGGACTGAAAATTCTGGTCGACGTCGGGTCGGCCGCGAGGAGCCTGTCTGAGTAATCTGCCCGCTCCCGAAGGGTTGGCAGGGGAGGGGCGTCTGCGGCGTTGCGCGGCTTGCATCCGCTCCCTCCTCCTGCCAACGCGGCTCACGTAGATTACTCAGACAGGCTTCTAGTTAGGGAGCGGCCACCGGAGAAAAAATGACAATCAACGAACTGTTCAAGGTAGACGGCTACGGCGTCATCGTGACCGGAGGCGCAAGCGGTCTTGGGCTCGGATATGCGGAAGCGCTGGCCGAGAACGGCGCGCGAGTGACGCTTTTGGACGTCGACGCCGGACGCGTCGATGACGAGACGCGACGGCTGAAGGGTCTCGGGTATGCCGTACGCGGCGAAGTCGTCGACGTTCGCGATCACGCCGCCATCGATTGCGCGTTCGACGCTGCGACCCAGGCGCAGGGACGCCTCGACGTCGTATTCGCCAATGCCGGGATCGATCCCGGGCCCGGGTTCGTGGGAAGTTGGGTGGGTGCGGAGCGGCCGCGCAACTCCGCGGGCGCGTTGGAAAACTATACGGATGAGCGCTGGAACCGGGTTATCGACATCAACTTGAACGGCATTTTCGCGACGCTGCGCGCCGGCGCACGAATCATGCGCCCGCAACGATCCGGCCGCATGATCGTCACCACCTCGGTGGCGGCTTATCAATGCGAGCCGGCAATCGGTGCCGCTTACATGACGGCAAAAGCCGGCGCCGCCCACCTGATGCGCATGGTGGCGCTGGAACTCGCCGCGTACCAAATCACGGTCAATGCCATCGCACCCGGCTTTTTCGCGACCAACATCGGCGGCGGCCATGCAAAGCAGCCACAGATGCAGGCAGCGATGAGCAAGGCCATACCCATGCACCGCGTGGGATTGCCCGAGGACATGAAGGGTTTGGCGTTATTTCTCTCGTCAGCGGCGTCGGCATACGTCACCGGGCAGCAGATCTCGATCGACGGTGGCTGGGCGCTCGGCGTCGCGGATTAATCATTGTGGAGGTGCGGCGATGGGACTCGTAGGTTTTGGCCAGCCGGATGACGGTGTCATCCAAATGTGCTATCTGGTGCCCGACATTCATGCGGCGATGAAGCATTGGGTCGACAAGTTGGCCGTGGGTCCGTGGTTTCTGTTGGATCACTTCACCGGCACGAATCCGAAATATCGCGGCCAAGATTCCAAGGCCGACGTGTCGCTTGCCATGAGTTTCGCGGGCCACATGAATATCGAGCTCATTCAGCCGAACGATGAGCATCCTTCGGTATACCGCGAGTGGATCGATCGCCACGGTTATGGGTTTCACCATTGGGGGCGCGCCACCCGCCATTTCGATCGGGACGTCGCGCAATATCAAGCGGCGGGACACGATCTGGTATTCCTGGCGGGAGTACCGTCGGGCGGAAGCGTGGCGTACATGGACACGACCGCGCTGCTGCCGGGCTACGTGGAATTCATCGAAATCGGCGCGGGATTCGAGGCGACGTTCAGCAAGTTCTACCGCGCCAGCATCGGCTGGGACGGCGCGGAGCCGGTGCGTTCGTTCATTTGACCAGGACTTCGAGCAACATGGGCGCGGTGGCCGCGAAGATCTCGAGCAGCGCAGCGTCCAAATCCTCGCAGCGGTGGACGCGAATGCTTGTTACGCCGTGACCGGCAGCAAGCGCGCAGAAATCGAGATGCGGAAGCTTTACGCCGGGCAGCGTTTTGATGTCGAAGTGATGGCCGAACTCTTCGAGCGCGCGATAGCTGTTGTTGGCGATGATGATGAATGCGATGGGTAAGTTAAGGTCGGCGGCTGACCAGAGGCCTTGAATGGCATACATGGCCGACCCGTCGCCGAGGAGGGCGATGACCTTGCGCCCCGGCCGTGCCAACGCCACCCCCACCGCTGCCGGCAAACCATGCCCCAAGCCACCGCTCGCGCAGGTGTGAAAGGTCTCGCGCTCCAGTATCGGTAGATAGTCGTGCATCGCCCCGCGGCTGCTCGGCGCCTCCTCCACGATGATGCTATCGACCGGACGCAGCGCCGCGACCTGTTGCAGAAGATAGCGGTCGCTCAATACATCGGGCGTCAGGCGCTTCGCGTGCGGTGCAATGGCGGGTGCGCTGCGTTTGCCGAGGGGGGCGGTTTTGAGCAGCGCTGCGACTCCCAGTTTCAGATTCGTAACGATGGCGGTGCCCACCGGCGACCAGGCCGCCGACCCCGGGTCGTCGGTCAGCTGCACCAGCGTGGCTCCGTCCGGAATATGCGGTCCGTGACCTTCGACGTGATAGGTGAATACCGGCGCTCCCAATACCAGGATGAAGTCCGCCCCTTGCAAGCGTGCCACGATGGCGGCCCGGTCGGCGGGCAGAAACCCGGCGAAGAGCGGGTGGCGCTCGGGAAAGCTGTTGCGCGCCGACATGGGGCTGACCCAAACCGCCGCTTGATGCCGCTCCGCGAGCGCAATGGTTTCATCCCATGCATCGTCGCGCGCAACCGACGCGCCGACCACGATGACGGGCTGCCTCGCTCGCTCGAGCGCGCCGGCGGCTCGCTCGAGCAGGCTGGGATCGCCGGCGACGGTCCGGCTGACGTGACGCGCCTGGACCGGCACGCACGGACGGTCCCAGTCGTCGACCGGAACCGATACGAACGCGGGGCCGCGCGGCGGCTGCATCGCGACATAGTAAGCGCGCGCTATTGCCGCGGGAACGTCCGCGGCTCGCGCGGGTTCGACGCTCCATTTGACATAGGGTTTCGGCAGCTGGGCTGCTTGTTCCGAATATAGAAACGGCTCGAAAGGCAGGATGGAGCGCGCTTGTTGGCCGGCGGTGATCACCAGCGGCGTCTGATTCTTGTAGGCCGTGAAAATACTGCCGAGCGCATGGCCGACGCCGATGGCCGAGTGCAGATTGACCAGCGCGGCGTCATTGCGGGCCTGCGCAAAACCATCCGCCATGGCCACGACCACCGACTCTTGCAGGCCCAACACATAGCGGAAATCGGCGGGAAAATCGCGAAACATCGGCAACTCGGTGGAGCCGGGGTTACCGAAGACGGTGGTCAGCCCGAGTTCGCGCAACAGCGAAACGACCGCTTCGCGTACGGTGACCTCCCCGCTCAAAAGCGGATCACCACTTTGCCGAAGTGTGCGCCGCTTTCGAGATGGCGATAGGCGGCCGGCGCATCGTCGAAGCTGAACTCATGATCGATGATGGGCTCCATCCGATGAGCGGCGATCGCGGCGTTCATGCGCTCGAAATGACCTCGCGAACCCACGTAGACGCCGTGCATGCTCGCCTGTTTGCCCAATAGCCCATAGGGACTGCCGGCAGCGCCGACTCCGGTCAGCACGCCGATCATCGCAACGCTGCCGCCGACCGCGACCGAACCGATCGAGCGGCTCAACGTGCCTGCCCCGCCGACGTCCAATACATGATCGACGCCTTGGCTGTCGGTCAGCTTCAGCACCTCTCGCTCCCACTCGGGCGTGGTGCGGTAGTTGATGCAGCCCTCCGCGCCCAGCGAGCGTGCACGCGCAAGCTTGTCGTCGCTGGATGACGTGATGAACACGCGCGCCCCGGCAAGGCGAGCGAACTGCAGCGCGTATATCGATACGCCGCCGGTGCCGAGCAGCAGAACGGTTTCGCCCGGAGCTACGTTCCCGATGTCGATCAGCGCGCGCCAGGCCGTGACCGCGGCGCAAGGCAGGGTGGCCGCGCCCGCCCATGAAAGATGGTCAGGCACGGCGACCGCGTCCTGCTCGTCGAATACGGCCAGATCCGCAAGCACGCCGTCCGCCGGGGGCGCTCCTAAAGCAACCAGCGGTCGACGGGGCGGGGGCCCGTCAATCCAGCCGCGGAAGAATGTGCCGGCCACGCGCTGCCCGACGCCGAAGCGGGTTACCGATGCGCCGACCCCGACGACTTCGCCCGCTCCATCCGATAGCGGGATGGCGTCGGCGGTGAGCGTGCCGCCCATGTAGTGACCGCGCGCGATCAGCAGGTCGCGGTAGTTGAGCGACGCCGCTTTGATGCGGACCAAGATTTGAGTCGGCAGCGGAACGGGATCCGGCCGTTCGCAACGCCGAAGGCCATCGAGAGTGCTGCTACCGGCCGTGATTTCATATGCGCGCATTGCAATTCCCCGCAGTTAACGTTGTATTCAACCTGAAGAGCATTGCCTCTGATCGACTGTAACCGAATCCGCAGTCTACCTGCAGAGAAGACGGCTATTTTTCTCGAGCATCCGGGCAGCCCATGCGTTGTCCTATAAAATAAGCTTACTCGCGTTCAGAACGACGCTCACCGCACTCCACTTCTTGACGAGATATTACATGCTAAAGCTGTATCACGCCGAGCCCGTCGCCAATTCCCTCAAGAGCCTGATCCCCCTGCACGAAAAAGGCTTGGCGTTCGAGAGCGTTTACATTGATTTGCACAAATTCGAGCAACACCAGCCGTGGTTCGTCGCCCTGAATCCCGAGGGGCAGGTGCCGGTGCTGGATCACGACGGCATCATCGTTACGCATACCACGGTCATCAACGAATATCTCGAGGACGCCTTTCCCGATGCGCCGACGCTGCGCCCGGCGGATGCAGCCGGCAAAGCTCGCATGCGGTATTGGAATAAGTTCATCGACGAACACGTGATGAATTTCGTGTCCATGTGGGGTTGGCATCGGATGGTGGGAGTGATCGCGCGCAGCGTCGAGAGCGGCGAATTCGAGAAGCTGTTGGAGCGCATCCCGCTGTACGAACAGCGCGAGAAGTGGAAAACGGCGCGCTCCGGATTCAGCGAGGCCGACCTCGCCAATGCCTCGCGAAAAATCGAAGTCGCAGTCGCCAAGGTCGAACAGCAACTGACCGTGAGCGCATGGCTCGCCGGCGACACCTTTACGCTCGCCGATGCGAATTTCTTCAGTCATTGCGGAATGATGCTCGAACGCATGTTTCCCGCAATCGGCAACCGTAATAATTGTCCCCGCCTCTTGGACTGGGTGGATCGTATGCGCGCGCGGCCCGGCGTGGCCCGTGCGCTCGCCGGGCCGGATAAGACGAATCCCGCCTTGCGCACATTCACGGGCGAGGTGCACTGAGTGGCGAGCGGATCGGAAAGGAAATTCGACTACGTTATCGTCGGTGCCGGTTCCGCGGGGTGCGTTCTCGCCAACCGTTTGACGCAGGATCCGAATACGACCGTGCTGCTGCTCGAGGCGGGAGGCGCTTCGACGGGGCTGTTCAAAGACATGCCGATCGCGTTTCCCAAATACGTGGTGCGCCGTGACCTCAATTGGAATTTCGAAAGCGAGCCCGAACCGTATTGCAACGGCAGGCGGATCGAAATTCCGCGCGGCAAGGGCTTGGGCGGCTCCTCGATGATCAACGGCATGGTCTATGCGCGTGGCCACCGGCTCGACTACGATGATTGGGCCGCGCGCGGCCTCGCGGGCTGGAGTTACGCGGATGTGTTGCCCTATTTCCGCAAATCGGAAAAGAGCTGGCTTGGCGCGGGCTCCTATCACGGCGATTCGGGCGAACTAGAGGTGGTCGTTCCCGCTACCAATATGCTGTACGACGAGATCCGCGCGGCCAGTATCGCTGCCGGATTCCCGGCCACGGAGGACTACCATGGCGAACAGACCGAAGGATTCCAGCGCAGTGAAATGACCGTGACGCGCGGACGGCGGGCGAGTACGGCGCGCATTTTTCTCAAGCCGGCAATGAATCGAAGCAACCTGACGGTCGAGACACGAACGCTCGCTACCCGCATCCGCATCGAAGCCGGCCGCGCCGCCGGAGTCGACTATTCCCGGAGCGGACAGAGCCTTTCGGCAATGGCCGCTCGCGAGGTCCTGGTTGCCGGCGGCGTGTACGGCTCGCCGCAGCTGCTCATGCTGTCGGGCGTGGGGCCCGCGGACCATCTCGCGAGCGTCGGCATCAAGCCGCTGATCGATTTGCCCGGTGTGGGCAAGAACCTCATCGAGCATCCATTTTTTTTCGCGGGCTGGAACTTGCGGCCGGGGGTGTTCCGGAGCGAATTGCGTGTCGATCGCGCGGCCGCGTGGGTGGTCAAGTGGGGCCTGCTCGGCAAGGGTCTGTTCGCCACCAACGGTGCCGCCGGCAATATGTTCATTCGCACGGATCCGCGGCTGGACCGGCCCGATATGCAGTTCACGTGCATGTCGGGCGAAATCAGTGCGCGCCAACTTTGGTTCCCGCTGATCGGCAGGAAGCCGCCGCATACGCTCGGGGTCGGCGTGTCCATGATCAAACAAGATAGCCGGGGCGAGATGACATTGCGTTCCGCCGACCCGCAGGACGCACCGCGGATACAGTTCAATCTGTTCAAAGAGCGATCCGATGTGGATCGCGCCATCCGCGGTCTCAGGGCCATCCGCGACATCTATCACCGCGAGCCGCTGCGCAGCCTGATCGCGGATGAAATCCTACCCGGCGAGAACGTAGTTTCGGATGCGGGTTTCGAGAAATTCGTCCGCGACAACGGCGCCATCACGCAACATGCGGTGGGCACCTGCAAGATGGGCATCGACGGCGATGCTGGGGCGGTTGTCGATGCATCGCTCAAGGTGCGAGGTGTCGATGGGCTGCGGGTCATCGACGCGTCCGTCATGCCGGATGTGCCCGGCGGAAACACCAACGCTCCCGCCATCATGATTGCGGAAAAAGGCGCGGACATGATCCGCGGGCGAGCGCTGCCGCGAGCTCAAGTTTGATTCCTACCAAGGGGGCACCAGCCAATGAAAGACCTGAAGGGCAAGTCGGCGTTCGTCACGGGCGGCAGCAGCGGCATCGGCCTCGGTATCGTCAAGGTTCTTGCGGAAGAAGGCATGAAGGTCGCCTTCAGCTATCGCCGGCAGGATCACTTGGACCAAACCATGGCCTATTTTCGCGACAAGCCGGCGCAACTCGTGCACCCGATCAAGGTCGACGTCACCGACCGCGGAGGATTGGCCGCTGCGAAAGCAGAAATAGAACGTGTGCATGGCCCGGTGCAAGTGCTCGTCAACAACGCCGGCGTGGGCATTCACGGGTTGATGGAGCAGGCGACTTTCAGCGATTGGGATTGGGTCATGAGCGTCAATATTGGCGGCGTGGTCAATTCGTTGGTCACCTTTCTACCGGGCATGGTGGCGAGCGGGCGCGAAGCGCACATCGTCAATGTCGCATCGATGGGCGGTATTGCCGCGCTCGGGTCCGTCGGTCTCTACACCACGACCAAGTATGCCGTGGTCGGTCTGTCGGAATCGCTGCGTACGGACATGATCGGCCGCAACATCGGCGTGTCGGTCTACTGTCCCGGGACGGTGAAGTCCAATATCGGCGAGGGCGGCAACATGCGCCACGAGCAATACAAGGACACCGGTTATGCGCCGCGCGAAGCGCCCAAGGAAGGAGAAACATCGTTCATGGATCTGGCAATGGACGCGGTCGAAGCCGGCGGCCACGTCTTGCGCGGCATCAAGGAGAACCAGCTTTTCATCATCAGCCATCCCGAGTATCGGGATGTGCTGCGCGCGCGTCATGCCAAGATCGAAGCATCGATTACCCATGAACCCGTCGATGAAGTCCGCGCTGAGTCCGTCCGATGGATTCTATCGAACGCAATCTACAGCGAAAACGCCTGAGGCGATGACGCCCGCGGGTGACGTGACGGCGAGCTACGCATCCCACCGCAGCGGTAGCCCGAGTCCGTGAGTCGATGCCGGTCGCCATGACCGGCGGATCTTCGGTGTCGGCCGAAGAATCCGGAATACGCGACAACCATTCTTCGCAGTCTACCGCAAGAAACGGACGTGAACGTGTTCACATCGCCTCGTAAGGGCGCTACTCTTACGGTGAACCATGCGAAGAATGATCGTGTCCGGCTCGGGGAACATCGATGCGCGCGCCCAATGCCAAGCCTTTTCCATTGCCTTCGGAAATCACCGATGTCGCCGGCGCGGAGGGTTGGCGTGATCTCTATCCTTACTACACACGGTTCAGACCGGAGGACGACAGGCGCTTCTGGTTCTATAACTCCATGCATTTTCCCGAGCCCATGCCGGCGTTCGATGCGATCACCGGCGAGGTGGCCTACACCGGGCTCGGCGCCTATACCACGCGGGTGTTTGCTTTTCCGACCGCGTTGGGAATCGAGCATCGAATCGTCAACGGTCGGGTCTACATCACCGCTCACGCAGTGTCGGATCCCGATGAAGTGCAGCGCCGACTGAAGGTTTTTCAGGAACGCGCGCCGCATTACTACGAGAATTGGCCGGCGCTGTACGGTGAGTGGGAGAAGCGGCTGCATGGGTTGATCACCGAGATCGACGCTGTCGAAGTCCCCGAATTGCCGGATTTCGAAGATGCGGCGGTGGTGTTCGAGGCCGAGGGTATCGCGCAGAACCATTATGTGCGCGCGGCTTTCAATCGCTGCATCGAACTGTATTCCAAGATGTGGCATCACCACTTCGAGTTCCTGATGCTGGGGTACGGTGCGTACCTGGTGTTCTTCCAATTCTGCAAGCAGATATTCCCCGAGATCGCCGATCAAACCGTGGCGCGCATGGTGGCGGGGATCGATGTGCTGATGTTCCGGCCTGACGAAGAGCTGAAGCGGTTGGCCAAGCTTGCCGTGGAACTTGGGGTCGATGCGCCCTTCCTGTCGGGTGGCAGTCCGCAGGCAATGCTGGAGGCCATTTCCCGGATGGGTGAACCCGGCCGACGTTGGATGGAAGAACTCGACCGGTCGCGGGAGCCGTGGTTCAACGTGTCCACCGGCGATGGGTTCTATCATCATCACCGCAGTTGGAACGATGACCTGTCGGTGCCATTCTCGGCACTGCCGAGATACGTGACCATGGTCAAGGCCGGCCAATCGATCGACCGGCCGACCGAACAGCTGAAGAGAGAACGTGTGCGCATCATTGCGGAGTACCGGGCGCTGGTGCCAAGCGATGCCGAGCGCGATGCATTCGATCAGATGCTGGGGCTGTGCCATGTGGTATTTCCTTATGTCGAGGATCACAAGTTCTACTGCGAGCATTGGTTTACCACTCGATTCTTCAAGAAGATTCGCGAGTTCGGCGCGCTGCTCGAACGCCAAGGCGTGCTTGATGAGGGAGAGGACGTGTTTCACCTGCAACATTACGAAATCGATCAAGCCTTAGTCGATGTCATGCTGGCGTGGGCTGCCGGCGTGCCGCCGGTCGGAGCCGCACACTGGAAGCCCATCGTGCGGGAACGAAAGGAGATCGTCGAGCGGCTGAAAGGCTGGAATGCGCCGCCGGCGCTCGGGCCTTTGCCGGAGTCGATTGAAGATCCCGCCGTGCAAATGCTATGGGGCATCACCTCCGAGACGCTGGCGATCTGGTCGCGTGACCCGGCCACCGTCGGCGACAATCAACTCACCGGTTTTGCGGCGTCGCCCGGCGTGGTCGAGGGCATCGCACGTGTATTGCGCGACGTCAACGAGATCGGCCTGATGCAGGAGGGCGAGATTTTGGTGTGTCCGGTGACCGCGCCCAGCTGGGGTCCGGTATTCGGCAAGATTCGCGCAGCGGTATCCGACATCGGCGGCACCATGTCGCATGCGGCCATCGTGGCACGCGAGTACGGCATGCCCGCCGTGGTCGGGACCGGGCAGGCGACCAGCCGCATCCGCACCGGCCAACGGCTGCGTGTCGACGGCAATCTCGGGATCGTGACGCTGCTCGACTGACGCGGCATTTTCTACGGAGTTCACTGATGTACGTTCGCTGGTTCCGCGATTTGAAGCTCGGCGATCGCCCCGCCGTCGGCGGCAAGGGCGCGAGCCTCGGCGAACTGACGAGCGCGGGGATCCCCGTGCCGCCCGGCTTCGTGGTGACGACGCGCGCGTTCGAGACCGTGCTCGCTGCGCTGGACCCCGAGGGCCTCATTCGCCGCGAGATCGAGCGCTTGGACGGCGGCGACCTCGAGGCGGTGTCTGCCGTCACGGACAAAATCCGCAGCCGCATTGCCGCCGGCGCGTTGCCGGGTGACCTCGTGCGAGCGGTCGCGGCAGCGTACGAGGAACTTGCCGGACCCGACAAGCCGGTCGCGGTGCGCTCGAGCGCCACCAGCGAAGATAGTTCCGAGGCGAGCTTTGCGGGACTTCAGGACACTCACTTGTGCGTGCGCGGCACGGCCTCTTTGATGACTTCACTGTGCGCGTGTTGGGCCAGTCTGTATAGCCGCGAGTCGGTCACCTACAGACTTCGACTGAAGCTGCCGGAGCGCGAAGTCGCGATGGGCGTGGTCGTGCAGCGCATGCTCGAGTCGCGAACGTCAGGGGTGATGTTCACGCGCAGTCCGGTCACGGGCGACCGGTCGGTGATCGCCATCGAAGCGAGTTGGGGTCTGGGTTCGGCGCTGGTCAGCGGCGAGGTGACGCCTGACAAATACGTCGTCAGCAAAGTGACGGGCGAGATCGTCAAGCGGACCGTGTCGGCGAAAACGCTGCGTCACGTGGCGGCGCCGGATGGCGGCGTACGGGTTGAAATGCTCGAGGGGCAAACGCAACTGGAGCCGGCGCTCAACGATGCCGAGATTCACGCACTCGCCGAAGTCGGCAAACGCGTCGAACTGCACTACCGCAGCCCGCAGGATATCGAATGGGCGGTTGCGCCCGACGGTGAAGCTGGGGAAGGCGTTTATCTGCTGCAGAGCCGTCCCGAGACCGTCTGGGCACGGCGGGATGCTGCGCCGGTGGCGAAGCCGGCTGCGCGCGCGTACGACCATGTGCTTGCCGCACTCGGCAAAGGACGGCGCTGATCGTGCTCGACCACGAAGACATTGAACGGATTTTGACGCTTCTCGATGCAACGCCGCTCCGGGAGTTCGAACTCGAGACGGACCGTTTCAAGATAACATTGCGCCGCACCTCCACCGGCCAATGGACACAGCAGCAGGACATTCTGCGCGCTGGTGGCGCGGCAGCGGCAAAACCGGTGTCCGAACCCTCGGCGGCAGCGCCTGCCGCGTCGGGCGCGGGCAAGGAAGCGGTGGCGGCTGCCGGTGCGGGCCGCGAGATTCACGCGCCGCTGGTCGGCACGTTTTATCGCTCGCCGCAACCGGGGGCGCCGCCCTTCGTCGAGATGGGCTCGGAGGTGCGCCCCGACACCGCGGTGGCCATCGTCGAAACGATGAAACTGATGACGTCGATTTACGCCGGACACGCCGGGCGGATCGGTGAGATCTTGATCGAGGATGGCCAGTTCGTTGAGCAAGACCAGGTCCTGATGCGGGTCGTCGCGGACGCTCAATGAAAATTCGACGACTGTTCGTCGCGAACCGCGGCGAAATTGCGGTGCGCATTCTGCGCACGGCGAAGCGGCTGGGCATCGAGACCGTCCTGGGAGCGTCGGACGTCGATTTAGACTCGGTTCCCGCGCGACTCGCCGACCGCTGCGTGCGCTTGGGTCCGTCCGCCGCAGCCAAGAGTTATCTTGATGTTGCGGCCGTGGTCGGCGCGGCCCGCAGTGCGGGCGCGGACGCACTGCATCCGGGATATGGATTTCTGTCGGAAAACTCCGCGTTGCCGCGGGCTTGCGAGCTCGCCGGAATCACTTTCGTGGGGCCCACCGCGGCGACCCTCGATGCCGTCGGCGACAAGCTGGCGGCGCGGCGTCACGCAGCAGGCGCGGGCTTACCCATCGTTCCTGGTGGCGAAGCGAGGTCGATCGAGGAAGCGCAAGCGATTGCGCGTGGTACCGGCTGGCCCATTCTCATCAAAGCGGTGGGCGGCGGCGGCGGCCGCGGCCTGCGGCGTGTGGATCGAGCGGCGGATTTGCAGTCTCAGCTGGAACTCGCGATCACGGAGGCCAATGCCGCGTTTGCGGATTCCCGAGTATACGTCGAACGGTTCGTGCCCCAGGGTCGGCACGTAGAAGTCCAGATCCTCGGCGACGGCCAAGAAGTGGTGCATCTGGGCACGCGTGACTGCTCGGTGCAGCGTCGTTACCAAAAGCTGATCGAGGAGGCGCCCGCGCCGCTGCTTCCGAATGGTATGGCGTCGCGGTTGATGAACGATGCGGTGGCGCTCGGTCGGCAGCTTCAATTCAAAGGCGCGGGCACGGTGGAGTTTCTGGTGGATGGCGTTCGTGGCGAGTACTATTTTCTCGAGGTCAATGCGCGGATCCAGGTCGAACACCCGGTGACCGAGATGGTGACGGGCGCCGACCTCGTGGCCGAGCAACTGGCCGTCGCAGCCGGTGTGCGGCTTCGCGAAGCCCACGCACAATTCGCGATCCGCGGTCATGCCATCGAATGCCGTATCAACGCTGAGGACGTGTCCCGCGAATTTAGACCGAGCCCGGGTCGGATCGTCCGTGCACTGTTCCCGGCAGGGCCGGGGATTCGCATCGATACCCATGTGCAGGCGGGTTCGGTGATACCACCGTTCTACGATTCTCTCCTGGCGAAGATCGTCGTGCATGCGGAGAATCGCGCGGCGGCCGTCGACCGCATGAGCGACGCACTGACTCGCTGCAAAATCGACGGCATTGCGGTCAATACGGCGTTGCATTCGCAAATCGTGTCCGATCCCGAGTTCAGGCGCGGCGGGGTCGATACCGGATTTCTCGGCCGGTTGGCGTTGGCGGTCGCTGGGTAAGGATATTCATGGCACGCATAGAACTCGTGGACGTGGCGCTTCGCGACGGCAATCAAAGCCTGTGGGGCGCCACTGGATTGTCGACGGCGCACTGTCTTCAGGTGGCACCACTGCTCGACCGGGTAGGCTTTCGCGCGCTCGATTTCACGTCGAGCACGCACATGGGGATTGCCGTGCGCTCATTTCGGGAAAATCCCTGGGAGCGCATACGCTTGATGCATGCCGCGATGCCCAACACGCGGCTGCAATTCATTACCACCGGGTTGCGGTTCATTGCTTGGCAGACCGCAGACGCCGAGTTCATGAGTTTGGTGTACCGGCGATTGATGGCAAATGGCCTGACCCGTTTCGCGGTGGTCGATCCGATGCACGACATGGATGCGTTGCTGGATTGCGCGCGCTTGATCCGAGCCGAAGGCGGCGCGGAAATCGTCGCCGGACTCACGTATACCGTGAGCGCCGTGCACGACGATGCCTTCTACGCGGGCTGCGCGCGGCGGCTCGCCGCATCGCCCGACGTCGATCGCTTGTACATCAAGGACCCCGCCGGCCTGTTGAGTCCTGAACGAGCGCGGACATTGATTCCGGCGGTTCAAGCCGCGATCGGCCGCACACCGCTCGAGATCCATTCGCATTGCACGATCGCGCTCGGACCGATGACGGCGCTGGCTGCCGCAGATCTTGGGATCGCCTCGGTTCACGTCGCGGTCGAGCCGCTCGGCAACGGTACGTCATTGCCGGCGGCGACTCGCATGGTGGCCAACTTGCGCGAATTGGGGCATACGGTCGACATCGACGACCGTGCATTGGCTCTGGCTACGCAATTCATGACACGACTGGCACAAGCCGAAGGTTTGCCGGCCGGCATGCCGCAGGAATTCGACGCCGCGTTCCTGCGGCATCAGATCCCCGGCGGCGTCGTGACGACCATGCAGCGTCAGCTCAAGGAACTGCGACTCGAGGACCGCTGGCCCGCCGTGGTCGAAGAAGTCGAGCGAGTGCGGGCGGAGCTGGGGTATCCGATCATGGTGACGCCGTTTCCGCAGATGGTATGCACACAGGCGCTCTTCAATGTCATCGGTCGCGAGCGGTATGCCAACGTCCCGGACGAGATCATCCGTTACGTGGTGGGCCGATTCGGGCGGCCGACGCGGCCCGTCGATCCGAACGTCCTGGATCGCATCCTCTCACGCCCGCGCGCCGCGGAACTCGCAAGCGAACCGCCGCCGGCGACGCTTGCCGATCTGCGCCGCAAATTCGGATCAGGGATGGACGACGAGGAGTTGCTGTTGCGTGCCGTGATGCCCGCGTCGCAAGTCGATGCGATGCTGGCCGCCGGCCCGGCACCGCGCCGCTACAACCCGGAACTCGCACCGGTGCTTGCACTATTGCGCGGTTTGTCGGGGCGCGATGTGCCGGACGAACTCATCATCGAACAGCCCGGATTTCGACTCGCGTTGCACCGTACCGTTGGGGAGATTGCATGACGAACGCACAGGCGGCGCGCGCGCTCGCGCGACTGCGGGCGGCGCGCGGGTTCGTGTTCGACATGGACGGCACGCTCGTGTTGGGGGAGAAACGTCACGGCGGCTTTCGTCCGCTCCCGGGCGCGCTGGAATTCACCCAAATGCTTGCCGAGCGGCGGTTGCCGTTCGTCGTCCTCACTAACGGTACCGTGTTCCCGCCGGCGCAGATTGCGGTCAAGCTGCGTGCGCTCGGCTTTCCGATCGAGAATTCCAAGATGGTGACGCCGGCCAGCGTGGCCGCCGACTATTTCGTGGGTCGGCGTATCCGCCGCGTTCTGGTGCTTGGCGGCGCGGGAATCCTGGAGCCGCTCGCGGCTGCGGGGCTGGAGCCCGTGCTTCCACGCGATCGCCGCAGCGACGTCGAGGCGGTGTTCATCGGTTGGTTTCGGGATTTTCGGATCGATGATCTGGAAGCTGCGTGCGATGCGGTATGGGCTGGCGCGCGAGTCTTTTCGGCCTCGATGGCGCCTTTTTATGCCACAGCCGATGGCCGCGCGCTCGGTACGTCGCGCGCCATCGCTGCCATGATTACGAGTCTGACGGGCCGCCGTGCCACCGTGCTCGGTAAACCGGCGCTGCACGCGCTCAAGGTTGCCGCGGCGAGAATCGGCGTTGCACCTGAGGCCTTGGCCGTAATTGGCGACGACCCGGAACTCGAAGTTCCCATGGCGCACCGAGCACGGGCGCTCGCGATCGCGGTGCATACGGGGGTTGGAAGTGCGGAAAGCTTCGCCGCACTCGAGCGGTCCGGGCGGCCGCATCTGTCGGTGCGGGATATGGCTGAACTCTGTCAATTGTACGGCGCGCAGGGGTCCGACGCGCAGCGGACGGGCGCGAGGCGTCGAAGGTGATCGTGCGCCCGGCATTCCCCGCAAATTTTCTGTGACGCAGGGCGCATCGCCGGCGCAAGGCCACGCCCATTTTTTTTGTCCCTGAGAAGGAAGTCTCAGCACTTGATAACATAAAAGGTGTCCACTACTCGAGAAGAATTTCAAGGAGTGGGTATGAACGAGTTCATGGTCATTTTTTCCGTGGCGGCTTCCGGCTGCTTGGTGCGTTTGTCAACGGACCTCGTTGTGCAGTTCTTTGCACGGAAAGTGCCCAGCGGAACTATCGCCACCGGTCCGCACCACGGTCAGGCTCCCGAATCGCAGCCCCAAGTCGATCCATGGGTAACGGTTGGACTTACGCTGACATGTTACGGGGCGATTGCCCTTGCGCTCGTATCCGAATTACCGGGTGCGCTTGCCTTTCAAAGAACCTGGTTGGCGTTTGCGCTGTTGTGCGTGGGAGGCCTCATCGGCGAGATCTCGCGCACGGGTAGCGGCGTCGATGCCGGTCCCGCAGAATCCGACCGGGACGCGGACGAGTCCGAGGAGCGCACGTCCGGCTCGGCGGGGCTCTCGGTGGCGTTGATGCTGGTGCTCAACTTGGCCGTTGCCGTGCTCTCGAGCGGACAAGGTCTGGTTCAGATCGTGCCGCCGCCGGCGCCTGTGAGCGACAATCAGTTCGCGGAGTTGGAACCGATCGTCGTGGTCGCACGGCGGGGCTCGAACGATCTCGGTAGCTCCTCGACGTTCCTCTAGTGTCCTGAGTTAGAAATTCGCATCAATTCTCGCTCGGTCTAAGCTCGCGATGCGGCGTGGGGGGGGGGGGGGGGGGGGGGACCCCCCCGGCGGCAGGCGGCCGCCG
>Ga0326728_10001961_pt1 | contig 70364 bp, 52 predicted proteins | sample MB3enrmetagenome_FD_207602 | JGI IMG/M metagenome (GOLD analysis project Ga0326728, IMG submission 207602) | Lab enriched peat soil microbial communities from McLean, Ithaca, NY, United States - MB31MN | ecosystem: Environmental > Terrestrial > Soil > Wetlands > Peat | place: USA: New York... | reverse complement strand
CGGTTTCTCGCCATCAGTTCAGGTCCTCCCGGTGAAGGTGGGGCGGCATATCTGTGCGCCCGGCATTGAGTTCTCGATCGAAGTGAGCGAGCTTTCGGCCGGTGTCTTTGAGGAAGAATCGGCGGCCTAGCGCGAGCGCGGCGGCCATCAGGTTGAAGAACAGAATCGCGAAAAACAGGACGATTCTAGGGCCGTAGTGGTGGACTAGGAGCGAGCGATAAGGCACGAGGAACTGGAGGTCGTGGGCGAGAAAGAAAAACAGAGCAAGCGTTACGACTGTGGCAGCGAAAATGGCATTGGTGATCATGGGACCTCGTCGGTAGGTCAGCGCTCAGGGCTGACCCTTGTTGATTGCGTCGGTGAACGCCTGGTCCACGCGGAAGCTGGTGATGGTCAACCCCAGGGGGTTGACGGGTATAAGTCCGTTAGGAACCTTGTCGCGGAATATGTAAAGGAAGCTCGCAGTGTATAAAGTCTTCCTGAGAACCGAGTGGTCGGCGAGTCCGTAATCGACGCGGTAGAAATCCACTTGAGCGCGATAAGGGGGCTTGTCCATGGGTTCGAGTGTCACCTTTTGAACGTCAACGTCACTCTGCAGCGCTGAGGGATCGGCCAGGAACTTCTTGATCGTGTCGGCCTGCGTGTATTGCTGGATGATGTCGTTAGCTGTCTTACCGTCGAGAAAATAGAGGGATTGGGCGAAGTCATCGTTGATCGTATAGCGGTTGCGCCGGTAGAAGAGACGGCAGAATTCGGAAAGGAAGTACTTCGCTTCGGCGTCGCCCGGGTGGTATTCGAGACTGTGGTAATCAAGCGCTTGGGCCCGGCCCACGTCGTCGAGGCGAATTACCAACGGGCGCCAGTTGCGAAAGTTTTCAATGGTCCTGACATTGAGGAAAACGAGGCCAAGGGCAATCAGGGAGAGCATAGCGACAGTTATCTTGAGGTAGGTGTTGGTGACGATAGAGTCGCCGTACTTCTCAAAATAGAGCTGCTTGGCCTCGTTAAAGGAGTGGTCGTTCTCCATAAATTACCTCGCGCCTACCAGAGCGATCCGATCAGAGCGATACCGCTGAAGATGTCGGATGTGGTCGATAGGCCCGAACTGCCGCTGAACAGGTGATTGGTCATGGCAGGGACTTTGAGCATGATGTATGCCCCTCCGAGGATTAGCACGGCCAGCAGTCCGAGGAGTGTGTCATAGCCGACCGGGATCGGGTTGAAAGGTGGTTGCACCAATACGGCGGTGATGAGGTTGCAGAGAACGTAAGTGACCGCCGCGGCGACAACCGAATAGAAGGAGTAACTGAGGAAGAACTTGAACCATCCCCAGAAGAGCCACTCGAGCTGGGGCACAATGAAGAAGGGGATGAAGATGGGACCGACGAGCACGGCGACAGCGGTGGCAACAGGGCCGAGAAGGTTTACGGCGATGGAGACGAATTTCCAGACCGCCAAGATCATCTGAATCAGGAGGTACTCGCCGCTGGCGGTGAAATTCAGCATGTTGGGCGGGGCAATCTGGTTGGCGTAATTTGTGACGGCAGCCTGCGCATTATCGAGCGCGGTGTTTCCGATGAGGGTGGTGAGAAACTTAGACTCGTTGGTGACGAGCTGCGGAAAGCTCATCCCAAACCCTGGGATCGGCGCATTATAGTAATTAACCATCCCGTAACCGAAGGCGATCAGGAAGAGGAGTTCGGCGAATTTCCCGAAGTGAAACCCTCCGACCACCTCGCCAGCACTCAGCGCCGATTTGATGCCGAACCAGACCACCATGATCGTGGCCAGGCCGAAGAACATGCTCTGGCCGATGTAGGCGAACTGGCCGCCGGCAGTGAGAAGGATCTGCTGAATCTCGTTGAAGATCTGCGTTTCGGTCCCCACGGTGCGCCTCCTTACGGGATCGTGTAGCTGGCGAGAGCTGCTTGCATCCCGCTGGTTAATTGCTGGTCGAGGATTGGGCCATTGATCTGCCGATACACGTCAAGATTGATGGATTCGGCCTGGGCGTCCCTGATGGATTTTGCCGCGATGGTCTGCTGCTCGAGGATCGAGATCAGCAGTTTGTTGGTGTCTTGTTGGGTCTGGAAGCCGAGCACTCCGGTGGCATTGACCTTGTTGAGGACGTCAACCTGCGAGTTCAATGAGGTAAGGTCAGAGAACGAATCGGCCTGGATATTCCTGAGCACGGAGCTCGAGGCAGTGGAGTTGGCGCGGATGTTTCCGATGGTTTCGAGGGCAGTCTGGGCCGCGCCGTCACGTAGCTCGACGGTGGCATACCGCGACAACAGGTCCCGCTGGACCTCGAGCGGCATGCCCCCGATAAAGGCATGGTTATAAACCTGGAGAGGCGCATTGGCGATGGCATACCCGGCCGGCACGCCGACTCCGGTGTTCGCTCCACCGACCCACGGAGTAGTGTTGCCGTAGATGTCGGTGGCGCTGGCAAAGATCCACGGAGCCGATGTGAGGAGGTAGCGGAGCGGCATGTTGTGAAGGTGCGTGGCCATCTCCTGGGCAAGCAGGTAGGTGGCGCCCATCACGGCATAGCGCAGTAGGTCATTCGCATAGTTCATGGGGTCGTACACAATTGTGGGTATTCCGAACTGAGCGCGCGCGGGGCGCGGCGCGAACAGGGCTATAGCAAGCACGCCAGCAATAAGGGTCTTCTTCATTTGGTAACTCCTTTGGGTGGAGGAATTGTGAAGTCCCGGAGTTTCTGTTCAAGGTCATTTCCGCATCCGGGCTTGCGGATGGGATTGACCTTGGGGACGTCGCCGTCCGAGTTAACGCTCCAGGTGGCGCAGCCCGGTGGGTAATAGTCGCCGAAGGTGATCGTGCCCTCGATGACGTTCTTCTGGTTGAGATAGCGCACGATTTCCTGATGCTCGGCGAGCGTGGGATGCTCAAAGTGAGTCAGCTTTGGAATGGGTCCGAGTTCAGCCTTAGCCCTGGCTGTGCGAGGTTCGCAGTCCGTGGCAGGCATACGGTCTTTCCAGGTGTGCTGCTGCCGGCTGCAGGCGGCGAAGGCGATCACAGTGAGCGCTGCACAGATTGCGATTCTCATAGGGTTGGATCCATTCGGTGATGGTTGTAGTCCGGTAAGAGGAGATCGCCGGATAGGTAAATCTTGACCCGGTTACCCTCGCGAATCGTGATGGTGGGCATCTGGTTGAGAAACCGGTTCATGATCTGCTCACCGGATTGCGCCATCCCTACGCCGAATCCCTGGCGGATAATGTCAGCGCCGTTGGAGGTGAGCACAGTGCCGGTGCCGAACTCCGAAAGGCCACTGAACAGGCCCACGGCGAGGGAAGCGCCGAAGATCTTGAGGTAATGGTTGTTGACTTTATCGTGCAGTGCGGTCGTGCCTTGCTGGTCGAGGCCGGTGAGCTGGTCAAGGTTTTCGGAATAGCCGTCAGGCATCAGGAGCCGGTGGAAAGCGACGGCGAGCCGAGCCTGCCCAAAGGTATCGACTTTCCGCGCGTCGCCAAGAACCTTGGAACCCGCTGGGATCAAAAGATGCTGCCGGTCGTGAGAATAAGTGTCGTCGGAGACGAGGCAGATAACAGGGCCGGTGAAGCTACCGTCGAGCCGATTCACCAGCAGGGAGTCAATTACGGTGCCCTGGAAGAGGACATACCGCTTGCCGGTTGCGGAGTTGAATTCTCCGGGTTTGGCGGTGTCGGGATTAGCAGGAGGGGCTGGATTGGCCTGAACCGAAGCTGGCTTTGGCTGCGGCGGCGGTGGAGTGGCCGGTTGCGGTGATTGCTCGCTTTTGCGCATCTCGGCGCCCAGTTGCTGGAGCTGCGAGATCGTCTGCAGCATCCGGGGATCGAGGCCAGGAGGGAATTGGGCGAGCGTCAGGTCTGGCCTTGCGGGCTGTTGCGGCACGGCGTCCTTGCGGTAAGTTAACGCCATGTTATCGGCAAAAAGCGACTCGTAACGACGTTTCTTTTCTTCTTCCTTGATGGAGTCGGCGGCAGCAGCGGCGGGCTGTGTTCCAGGCGGGTACCCCTGGGCAGTGGCAGGCGGCGGTGTTTCGCCGGCAGAAATGCCCTTTTGCCGTTCAAGCAGTGCTGCTTCGAGCTTGGTGGCGGAATCAGCCTGTTGCTGCTGGATGTCGTGCCGGAAGCTCAGAATCTTTGCCTGATCGACAGGCGACGGCGGAGGCGGGGCTGCCGGGGCCGTGACGGGCGCGGGCGGTTTGCGACCAGTGAGAGCCATGATTACGATCATTACGAGCGCGATGCCCGCGATGACCAGGGCCTGCAGGTTCTTGGGCATGAGCCCTTGGGGCTTCGATGTCTTATCTTTCACTTCCTGTTCCATGAGTGCCCTCGCTTAGGCGTCGTGTTTCGCTTGCCGGTCAAAATTGAGCTTCTTCTTGCCGACCACGATGTACCCGTGATCCACGATTTTGGGAATGACGTACAGCCCGTTCTCGAGCGTGAAGTTGACGAGATCGGGCTTGCCGTCCTTCAGTTCGTAAACTGTGGGTTTCTCCTGGGCGGCGCACCGGATGTAGGTGAACTTGTCGTCGTGGTAGATGGCGTTGACTCGGAAGGGTGCTTTGGCGGCGCGTGGCTTGTAGGCGTAGTCGAAGCGGAGGTTTTGCGGGTAGCTCTCCCGGTATTGTGCGATCGCCTGATCGGCCTTGGCCGTGGCGTCCTGAATCTGCTTTTCCATTTCAGTGCGAAGTTCGGTGATCTGATTGCGGTAGGCCTCAAGCTCGCTTGCACGGACGTACTTGGGAGATCCGCCCGCATCGGCTGGTGGATCGGTGAGGGCGCTCAGCCTCGAGCCCTCCTTTGGCTCAATAAAGACCTTGAGGTCCGGGTCCTCACCGGCTCGCTTGCTGATTTCGATCAGCAGAAAAGAGTAGATGTGGCCGCGCGCGGTGACTAGGTTGAGGTCGGTCTGGCTGTTGGCAGACGCAGGGTGCAGATAGCACAGGTTATGGGAGCCGTTGATGATCCAGTAGTCCTTGTCGCCGGTCGTGAAGTCGAGGATATCTTCGTCCGGTGGCAGGACGATGAGGGTGGAAAAACGGACTTTGGCGTGGATCTCGACGATGTCACGTTGGTCGTACTTCACCGTCCTGGCGCCATCGCTCTGCGCAAAAGCAAGGGCACAGGCGAAGATCATGATAAAAGGCAGCACGATAACGGTTCTCATGGGTGTCCTCCTAGAACGCGGTCCCGGCGAGGACTTCGAGGCCTTTCTCGAAGCCGTGGGCGTCGAAGGCTTCCTCGCGCTTGCGGTTGTCGAACGGGTCGTTCGTGTAAAGCCAATAGCTCTTCCTGTCGACGTTCAAATTACCGACCTTGGAAACGTCCGGGGTCTTGATCAGCATCTGCTGCTTGGGAATCAAGGTCGTCACGAGCTCCAGCTCGTGGTCGTTCAGATGAAAGTGCTCGCGGTAGAGCTCGCGATCCATGTCCGGGTTGGCGAGAAAAATCTTGGTGCCGCAGGATTCCACCAGGATGTCGAGGATCTCGGACTGGCGAAGTTCCTCGAGCGATTGGGTCGAGAGAATCAATCCGGCGTTGTGCTTCCGCCAGGTGCGGAGCGCCTGCGAGATGTAGGAGCGCAAGCCGGGATTTTTGAGGAATACCCACCCCTCGTCGATAAAAAACGCCTTGAAAATGTGGCCGATTTTTGGATCCGAGATTATGGCGTCGGCACGGTGCAGGATGTAGAAGAGCAAGGGCTCCAAAACCTGCGGGTACTCCTTCATTCCCTGGAAGTCGAAGCACTGGAAGCGAGAGAGGGTGACGTTGTCGTCAGGATTGTCAAACAGGAATCCGAATTGCCCGCCCTGTTTCCACCTGTAGAGCCTCGCATCGAGGGCGCGAGGCAGGGTGTTGGCCAACGTGCCAAGGGTGCGGAGGGTTTCGTCCTCCACCTCGTAGAGGTTCTGGATTTGCTCATGGAGTTCGCGCTCGTGGGACGCGCTGAGCGGCTCAGCGTCCCCGGACTCGGCGAGTACCCGGACGAAAAGCGTCAGGAAATCAAGGTTGGGCTTCGTCGGGGGCAGTGAAAACGGGTTGATTTTGAACGTGTGGGAGTCGACCCCGACCCGAATGTATGAGCCCTGAAAGAGCTTCGTCAGACTGGCAAACCCGCCGCCCAGGTCGAAAATAAAGGTGTACGGGTCGTACTTCTGGAGATTGGTGATGAGGAAGTTAAGCAGAAAGGATTTGCCCGCCCCGGTGCGTCCCAGCATCAGCGTATGCGCGGTGTCGCCGTGGTGGAGATTGAAAAAGTAAGGCGTGTGGTGATTGGTCTCGAGGACCGCCAGATACTCCCGCCGCAAATGCCGGTTTTCGCGCTCGCCACAGTGGAGAGTGAAAAGAAAGGAGTAGTCGGCGTAGTTGGCGTTGGTGATCAGCATGCGCCGGACGTTGAGCGCATGATTGGCAGGGACGGTTGCGAGGTATGAGTTAAGCAGGTTGTAGCGCTCTTCACGAAGCTGCGCGTCAGCGATGCTGAAGACCTTGTAGAAATCGGCGCATCCGGCTTCGACCTTGGCAAGGTCCAGGTCATAGAGAACGACGGTGAGCGAGAATTCACCGAAGTAGTTGCCTTTCATCTCCAGTTCTTCGAGGGCCTTGCCGAGTTCGCGGATTTGAGCTTCTTTCGAGTCGTCAACGAGTATGTCCTGGACACTGGCGGGCGCGTCCGAGGTGTTGATGTAGCTCAGGAACGACCGCTTGGTAGTGTGGTGGTGCCGGCGGCGTGAGTGGATCAGGCTGTGGGTCTTGTCGGAAGGCTGCTTTTTCCACTCGGTGACCACGAAAAAGTTGGCCTGGATCTCGAGAAGCCGCTGGAACATGAGCGGGAAGCTGGCCGCGGAAGGCTCGCTGAGCGTAAGGGCCTTCAGGTAGTAGTCGTCCAGGCGGAGGTATCCCCGGTGGCACTCGATCGGGGATTCAGGGAGATAGAAGTCGAGGAACGTATCGTGCTTGAGGCGGGCGCACTCGATCTTCAGTTGGGAAAAGTTGACAAGGCGCTTCAAGACGCGGAAGGCACGGTCCTTACCGAGAATCTCAGCGGGCATGAAGTCCTTGACCTGGAGAATGAAGTTTTCGGCCCGCTGAACGAGCAGCCTTTGGGCACGGGTGATCTCGTCGTCCATGACCACCACCTGGCGGCGCGTCGAAACAAGCGATAGGAGTTCTTGCCAGCCACGGCGCGGATTGCGCGGTGCTTGGACGAGCGTGCTGAGAATGGCTCTTTGCGTAGCCGGTCCTTCCATCACCACCGCGTAGTAGATATCGAGCGAATAGAGGTCCTGGGCCTTGCTGCTCAGAAACGCGGCGCGGTTGCGGATCGCGGCATTGACAATGGGATTTTCGTAGGTTTGGGGTGCGACGGTCTCACCGCTGCGCTTGAACAGGTACTGATAGACGCGGCACTTTTCGTCGAAGATCTTGAAGGCGGATTCGAGCCGTTTTGTGTAGTTGTCGATTTCGGCGGCTGCAAGGCTCTCGTAATCGACGCCCTTCACGGCAAGGATCACGCCCACGTCGCCGCTTTTACTCAGAAAGACGCGGTCGTCGATGAAGCCAAAGAGGTTGATGCGGTCGTTGAGCGAGCCGGCTTCGCGGTAGGGTTGGAGGGCGCGGTCGAGTCTAAACACGTCGGATCCTCCGTACGGTGACCGGCGTGAATTTGGAGGGATCGTAGAGGGTGCGGAGCCGGGCGGAGTTGAAGAGAAACCGGAGAATCTGCGGGTCGGTCTGAGTGGCCCAGCGGGCGAACCAGTACAGGGCGAGGAACATGAGGATTCCGCCAAGGAAGGTGTGGAGGAGGTTGAAGACCGCCGCGCCCATGATCAGGGCAAGGAAGAAGAGCTTCCTCTCGACGCCCATGAGGGTCAGGGGACGGTTGAAGGATCGAAACACGGGATTGATTCTTCGCTGCATACGTTTATTCCACAGAGAAAGTGGGCGGCGAGAGAGCCGAGCTCACGGAAAGAGCCAGGCCATAAAGTTGACAGCGCCGATGGCCATGCCGACGCCAAAGATCACGCCGGCCATGGTTCGCTTCGCCCCGCCTTCACCAAAAGCGAACATCAGGCCTCCGACCACGATGGCGACGAGCGCAAGGCCCGTGGCGATCGGGCCGGTGAAGGCCGCTTCCAACACTTGCACTGCTTGCGTCCAGGGTGACATCCAGAAACCTCCAAGCGAAGATATGAAGCCCTAAACAACGCGCCCAACCCTGGCGCGAGGAAACCGCAATCGAGGCCCACTCGACCTAGTGGGTCTTCATTCGAGCCCGAGAAATCAGAGGGACGGGCGAGGAGTACTCCACCTAACGGGCAGGCTCGGCATTCACTCGCCGTGGTCTCAGAATTTGCCCTCTACTTATATACGGAACATCGAGAAGGGAAAAAGTAAGGAAGGATCACAAAAATATTTTCGCTGACTGGCGCCTGGCTGAACTCGCACCAACTTAGCGACCAGCAAGTTGGCACCTTTCGACAGGACCGTAATACGTCCAACTGGGCGGCTGCGACGTAAGGGTGGCGCGGAGGTGAGCGCTGGCTGCGTTCCTCCGTGCATCTTCTCAAAATCAGGCAAAGGGAAGATGCTGTTTATGGCAAGGAGTAAGGGCCGCAATGGAACTCGACGCGAGGACTTGGCGTTGGCCGGACAAAGCGAGAGCTTCCCTTCGCGATCATCGACGGCTCTGCGTTGGAATCTCCCAGGACGGCTTTACAAACGTCGTAATGCTACCGCTCACCTTCGGCGCCTGTTACTTGATGCAATCATTGCGCCGCGGGCAAGGCTTCCAGGTCCTTGCCGAGTATGGCGGCAACATCTTCGAGTTGACCGGAATGAATAAACTGGATTTGACCGAATCGGTCCAGCACGATGGTGGTGGGGGTCCAGTTGAGGCCGAATTCCAGCGGCCAGCCGCTGGTCACCGCGACGCGCAACGTCTTTAGGTGGTGGGCCGCAAGAAATGAAATGGCCTCCTCGGTCTTCCCTGCAATGTCCACGGAGAGAAAGTTGGCGTCGGGATGCAGTTTTTGGAATTCCCCTAGCGCGGCCAACTCCGCGCGACAAGGCAGTCAACCGGGAGTCCAGAAGGTGAGAAGTGCTGGCTTGCCCGCGGCAGCTTGATTGTCGAATGTCTTTCCGTCGAGATCGGTAAATGAGAACTTCGGCGCCGGGCGGTTGAAGGCGATGGGCGTATATTGAGTGGCGACACGCTTGGAATTCCGGGCGACCCTTTCGAGGATTTTTTGCTCCGCGTCATGGGCGGCCCCCAGTTTTAGCGCGACGAAAAGGCGTTCGTAAGCGTCCCGTGGCGTTGAACTTTCCTCATAGGGCGCACTGGCGGCCCCAAGATAGGCTTCCAGGGCGCCGGCGGTGTCGCCCGTTTTTTCCCGAACCTCACCCAGTGCCAATAGCGTTTTGGGATCGTCCGGCGCGGCTTCGGCGGCGGCTTCGAGATCCGTGCGAGCCCGTGGCATATCATCCAGCAGCACGTGCGCCTGACCTCGCAGCAAGTTGATCTCACCCGTTTCCCTGTTAAAGAGCTCTGGCGAGTAATGGGCTTCCTGATCTTTCAAAATCGTCTCGGCGCTCTTGAGCAGTTGTACGGCGCGCTCGAGCTTGGTCTTCTGCTCGACGTAATATCGCGCCATCTGGGTCAGTGGTTCAGGGCGATCCCGGTTCAAAGCCATGAGCTTTTCGAGAACTCCCTCTGCCCCGGAAGCGTCTTTCATTTCTAATTCGCACGAAAAGGCGCGCTCATAGGCGTCTCTGGTTCGCCAGCTCGCTGGGTACGTATTGACGAAAGCCAGGTAATCTTCGGCCTGCTTTTGCAGATTGCCCTCCTCCCAGGCAATGGGCCAGTATGCAAGGTCGGCAAGCATATTTGTCACTTGTTGTTGTGTTGCCGTCAGAAGACGTGGGTTTTCGGCGGCCGAAGAAGGGACTCCGGCGCGCCGGTATGCCTGGGCCTCCTTCTGGGGAAGAGCCAGGACCGCTTGGCGAAACCGCTCGACCGTGCCTGGCGGCAGCTTCTGTTGCCGGTAGGCGACAAAGCTGGAAATCTGCAGCAACGCGTGATACTGGTCCCCATAGGCGGCCAGGAAGGCGTCAATTTCTTTCCCGACTTGCTCATAGGCGGAAGGGCCCTCGTTACTCATTCTTAATTCTTCCGTCCAGAGGGAATGATATTGCATGTAGTCATGGGGATCTTGTCTGAGATCTTCCTTGAGGATCTCTACGGCCCGAGCGAAATTGGGCACGCGTTGAATGCCCGGAGCCAGCAACTGTCCCTCGTAAGTCGAGGCCTGCGCGGCCACCGAAGTCGAATATGGGTCTCCCCGGTGGCATTTCAAGATGTCCCAGTATTCACCGCTGTGGTTATCGATCGCCTTCTTTTCGTCTTGAAAAAAGAAAACCGCATAGCCGGAGATGTCATCGCTTTCGGGCACAAAAACGGCCTGCCAGGCACCGTCTGCGGCGCGTGTCATGGGAATTCTGTGGGTATCGAATTCGATCCCCTTCCGGCTGGCGATGACCAGGGTGAGCGATTCGGCGGATTTCAAGCGTGCCCCGGGTGCCTGCGGGTTGTAACGGATGGTGATATGGGGCGCCATCATGGGCTGGCCACGCTCGGCTGCCTCCACCCACTCCATGCACGCCGGTTCAATGACTGCCACGGGCGTTTCAACCGGTGCACTGATCTTCGCAGCCGGTCTGAGCGCGCTCGTGGGGTTGATATCCTGCCAATCGCTGGTGGATATAACTCCGGATTTGCTGATGGCCCAGACCCTTCGGTGGCCTTCTTGCCGATCCCCGCCGGGCGGTGCCTCTTTCCGGATCGAGCTTCCAACGGAAACCGGTGAAACCAGTTCGAGGTAGCTCGCGCTCCTACCGAACTGGGACTCCACGACGTAGGTCGCCACTGGGGCGGCAAGCGTCGCCCATTCGATTTCTGCGGGTGGGAGTCCCGAGGGCTGCTCATGTTCGGCCGGGGGGAGTAGATTTACCTTGGGCAAAGCTTGCGCCCCTTTCTCTTCCAGGCCCAAGTGGTCAAACGGTTGGAAGAACTCGATAAGATCAGGCAGTGAGCGATCGGGCAGGAAATACCATACCTTCCAGCCCTTCTCAGTCTTGCGGAGGATCAACCCAAAATGCGCCATCCCAAAGCTCCAGGCGCCTTCGCCCACCGCCCCCATCAGGACAAGCGCTAAGCGTGAATTGCCAAAGGTCAATAGGGGCTCAGTGTTGAGCAAGGTCACAGGCCCGGGGACAAGGAACGGCTGGACCCTTTCCGGTCGAGGGATCTCGAAACGGGTCGCATCGCGATCCAGCGTCGACCAGAGTGACTCGGTGTCTCCCTTCACAAAATCCTGAACAGCGTGTTGCGATAGCTGTTGAACCGCCGTGATATCCGGAACTTCGATTGTATTCGTGCTCAAGCTCCACGGCGACCAATGAAAGCGTTGGGAAGCCCAAAGCAGGAACGCCTCGCCGCCCGCGAAGTTGGGTGATTGGCGAAAGACTACCCACCACCCGCGATTCTGTAAGCGCGTTTGCCCCCACATTTGCACCACGGCTTTTTCCTTCAGGAGTGTCCTCATCTCGCCAAAGTTATCGACAAACGCCACGTCCGGAAAATACACCTCGGGCGGAGGGAGGTGTAATTCCCGGATGTATTCCGGGAGGTCCATCTCCACGAAGCGCAGATCGATCAAGGGGAAGTCAGCCTTGAATTCACCCCTCAGGCCCTCCCACGAGTAATCATGATAGCGCTCGTAAGCGGGGAGACTTGGCATGCCCCGAACGAAAGCATTGGGAACCCAAATGGTGAGGCGACCATGCTGCAAAGCCGCTTCCGCTTCGGAGAGACTTCGGGGTCCGGTTATCTGCGACTCGGGCTTCGGCGCAACGGGAACTTCGCTAGTCTGAGGCGTCGGCGGCAGGTTAGTGCGCGCAATGTTCTCGTCCCGCCCGGTTAGGGTGGCGGTATTTCCCGGCGGGTGAAATGCCTCTTTGACAATGATTGTGCCCCCCCAACCGCCGGGATCGACCGAGACTGTTGTGGCGTGACCCCTGGGCGCTTGCGCCCAAATGCTCACGGTGTGGCCGCCCGCGGGAAGTTTTTGAAATACCGCAAAGACAGAAAGAAAATCGGAAATGTAACTGCGCGCTGAGTGTGAGGAATCGGAGGGGTCGATCGCCTTGAGCGAGCCTTCATTTTCAAATGTCGGCGGACTGCCATCAACTCTGACTTGAAACCGGACACCGTTGCCGTTGCCGTCAATCGCACCGGCTCCAAATCGGGAGTTGACACATACCTCGATAGTCGTGGCGTTGCCACTCGTCGTGAATGTGTGCCGCCCGGTCCGGAGTTCCGTCCATTCTGAATCCACGTCGACGCTGCCTTCGTTGAGATTTCCAAATTGAATGTAGCCCGTTTGGGCAACGAGCAACCCATGGACGAGAAGCTGGGCCGTCGCGAAGAGGAGAAGCTGGTAGAGGCTTTTCATTTTTTGCTCCGAAAAACCGTGACATCAACGCGCTTGCTCCCCGCGGCCGGGAGCTTGCGGTGTGGTGATCCGAGGCTTCGGATCATATGCCGCGTTCTCGCAGGATGGCGCCCACGGCGTCACAACCATTCCAGGATCTGGCGACCGGGCCAGCACCTGTTTAATCGTGAAATGCTCACCCGTTGGGGGATGCACCGGTAAGAGCCGAACCGAGCATGGGTTTTCGCGCGAATTGATTTCTATCGACGGCCCGGTGGATGCTCGGTTCATGGCCGTGTCCAATTTGGGAACTACGGGTACGTTCGACGGTTTGAACTCATCAAACACCAGCGCGAAAGTCAGCTGAGCGAACGTCCCGGAGTCCGGTATATGAGGTCAAGTCAGCCGGCCAGAGTTAACCGGTGCCTTCCGGCCCGCAGAAAGGCTCCCCCGCCGGGGGGCTTTTTCCATCACCGGGTTGCCGTGGGCATCGAGTCGGAACTGAACATCGATTTTGGTAACAACCCGAACGGGCTTGCCGCGCAGCAGCGTGGGGCGGTAGACGCAGTGCTGGACGGCTTGTCGGGCTGCTTTGACCAGCAGTGGATGTCCGCTAACCAGACGCAACCTTTGGATGCGCCCATTTTTGCCTATGATGACCTCGAAGCGAACTGTGCCCTGAATTTGGCGTCGAAGCGCTTCGGGTGGGTACTTTGGATCGACTTTGTGGAGAAGGTCCGATTCCGGCATTGAAGGGGCCCGCAGCATCTCTTCTTGGGCTGCTGCAGAACCCACTGCCAGCCTGAGGCCCACCAGGGTCAACAGGGCACTCAACCTGAGGATGCGCATGACGCCTCCTTTGAATCACGTTGAAAAGCCCATTACCGCTGGCTGTGAAGCCACCTTACCTTAGAACGTCGTCGCACAGCAAGGCTTGCCTAGAATGTGATTATACCTCCACAGACGTAGCGCGGGACCCGCTCTCCAGTCCCGTGGCTTATCCTTCTTTGCTTGTGCAACCAGCATGGGCAAGGCGATGAGACGAGTCGCTGAGAGCCCGGCTGAGCTGGCTGAACTCGATTGAGAAGTCTAGCCCGGAAGCGGGGGGTTGACAATCTGTCGGCCGTTTGGCAGTCTGACATAAAGTCCCTAAAGTGTAGCGAGGTTGGGTATGGCCCAAGACTACTCGGCAAGGTTCGACCGGCTGGATTTTCCGTCCTGGAGCCCTGATGTCCGCGGGGACGGGACCGATGCCCTCGGGATGGCCTCCGCCAAGGTCTGGCCACAGATCCTGAGTGTTGCCAGACGGGAGTTGGGGGACGCGTTTTCCGCAGAGGTGCGCAGGACACTGACGCTCGAGGCTTGGGAGGACACGCTTTTGTCAGTGGCGGAAACGCTCAAGCGTCACAAGGGGAAAGAGAGGATCAGGAATCTGGAGGCTTTCCTGGTCGGCACGTTCCAGCATCGTTTAAGTCGGGCCATCGTAAGGGAGAAGACTCTTGCCGAGATGGTTGAGTTTCTCCCTTCGTCGGAAGATTTGGCGGAGCTGAAGCATGCGCGAGACGAAGATTGGCCAACGAGTCTCCAGAACCAAATTCTGGTTAAAGAGTTGCTCCGCCGGATGGATGAGTGGACTCGCACGGTATGGATGGAACGCAAGGGCGGCTATTCCTGGAAGAAGATCGCAAAGCATTTGGGAATGAACGAGCACCAGCTCAAAATGCGCTTTCGGTACAACATCGAAAAGCTCAAGCGCGAAATCGAGGGCGAAAATGGAAGCGCAACGCCGCCCGATGCGGCGTAGTATAATCGTTGTGCGAGCGATCCGGCGTGGCGCTCGAATGCACGTGCCTTGACGCTGAAAGGCATCACTTCTGAGCGACAAACCATTTTCCCGAAAAGAAGAGCAGAAGCTGTTCGATGCGCTAGGCAAAGCGTTGGAGACGGAATTCCCCAACGCCGAGCGTGTCGGGTGTCCCCCGCGCGATCTTCTGAAAGCCCTGGCCGCACGGCAACTCAGCTTAACGGAAGCCGAGCCGTGGATGGACCACCTCGGCAAGTGCTCGCCGTGTTTCCGCGACTACACCGAACTTCGGCGGCTGGCTGACCGGCGACGCAGGATGACCTACCTTGGTATTGCGGCCGTGATCGTTGTGGCCGCCGTCGCTGTGTGGGCATGGCGCTTCCGACAGCCAACCGTGATTACAGCGCACAACCACATCGTCGCCGACATGAGAAACCGGTTGATCCTCCGCGGCGAACAAAGCCCCGGCAAGGGGCCGCTCGTGTTCGAGCGGGGATTTGACGACGTGTCGTTCTATCTTCCCGAGGGGAACCGGCCCGGCACATATGAGGTCGCGATCTTCCAGGAAGAGCCAGGCGCCCCGCTCGCGACCGCGACGGGGACGGCGACGATCGAGAATGGGATGACCCAAATGAGCGTCACTCTGGACCTGTCGCGCATCTCTCCCGGATATTACCTGGTTGGCATCCGTCTGCCAGGCTCCGACTGGAGTTACTCTCCGCTGATTATCAAGTGAATCTTTCCACAGCTGCGACATGCCCTACGTGCGCGACCGAAAGGAATCAACATGGACCTTGGGCAGAAGGATGCGATCCCGGATATCACCGATGCGATCCGAGCGCGGCTTGTGACCCAGTGGGAAGCTTGGAAGAACCAGGATACGGCATCCAACGATGCGGACATCGCTGAGGAGTTCGATTCTTTCTGCCCCGATGGCAGCCGCCGCGTCGGAAAACCCACGGCCGAGCAGATGCCCCGAGAGCCCATCGCGGGGTACAAGCTATCAGAGTTTCGTGCCGTGCCCCTGGGAGCGGACGCGGCCCTCGTCACCTATTTCGCCCACGTCTCCCTCCCCAACGACGACGCTGAGTACCCTATGGCGGTGGGAGAGTTCTGGGTGAAGCGCAGCGGCGAATGGTTCATCCGGGGCTTCTCGGGCACATTAATAAAGTAGATTATTCCGTTTCAGTTAAGCTTGCCGTTCGGGGAGGCCGACCGGAATGGCGTTGTTCCGTCTGCAGAGCATCGCGATCTTGCTTGGATTGATGGGTGGCGCATGCCTAGCGATGTCCCAAGCGCCGCCAGCGACCCGCCCCACGCTGCCTACACGCGATCCCCACACGCCTAGCTATGTCACTGCTACAGAGTTGCCCGATGGCAGCAATCCGCCGGCGAACGCGGACGGGAACTTCATCATCGGCCCCACTCACCAGCCGGCGCCTGAAATGTCCGTGCATGAAGGAGTGCCGCAAGGCACGGTGTATGAGTTCACTATGAACTCGGCCGACAGCAGAATCTATCCGGGCATCGCACGGGATGGTCAGACCTTTGGCACCCCTGATCCCGCTAACCCTGCCAAGCTGGTGGTGACCACGAGCCATCCCGCTCCCTACAGCCGCCAAGTGGCGGTGTACGTTCCTAAACAATACGTCCCAGGCAGCGCCGCGCCCTTTATTGTCGGCGCGGACGGCCCCGACCGCGCACTGTTCACCGCCCTGGATAACCTGATCGCCGAGCGCCGCGTGCCGGTAATGATTGCCATTTCCATAGGCAATGGCGGGGGTGACGCTCAGGGCAGCGAGCGCGGCCTGGAATACGATACGATGTCTGGCCGGTATGCGGAGTTCGTGGAGCAAGAAGTTCTGCCTCTCGTGGAAGCAAAATGCCACGTGAAACTCACCAGGGACCCCGAGGGCCGAGCGACGATGGGCGGCAGTTCCGGCGGCTCCTGCGCATTGATCATGGCTTGGTATCATCCGGAGCTTTACCACCGCGTTCTCACGTATTCGGGCACCTACGTCAATCAACAGTGGCCTTACAATCCCGCGACCCCCCACGGCGCATGGGAATTTCATGAACGCCTGATCCCAACGAGTCCTCGCAGGCCGATTCGAATCTGGATGGAAGTGGGAGACAGAGATCTGCTCAATCCGAATGTCATGCGCGACAGCATGCATGATTGGGTTGTGGCCAATGAAAAAATGGCTAGAGCACTCGCCGCCAAAGGCTACCATTACCAATTTGTTCTTGCCCGCAACGCCGGCCACACTGATCGCACCGTGAAACAACAGACCCTGGCCGAGGCTCTGGAATATATTTGGCAGGGTTATCCACTCGGAAGAGCGACGAAGTGATTTCGGAACCGTCACCGGAGCGTTACTTCGGAGGAATAGGTGAGTGGGGTCGTTAGCGCTGGTTTCTCGTTGGCCTAGGCCTGAATGGGAATGACGTTTACGCGCAGCTTCTTGTCATCCACCCTGGCCACTGTGATCAGCACAGAGGGGTTGGCTGGCGAGATGCGGCATGAGTTGGACGAACATACGGCCTTCTTTATAGCTGGCTTACAGCCGCCATCAATTCGATCCAGAGATTTACCTTGCGAGCAAAGATCAGTACCTGGATGCCACTACTTGACCAAAGCGGACCACAATTCTCGGCAAGTTGATATACCAGGAATACAAGACTTCTGGCGGATACTCCTCACTAGTCAGCGGTGCGACTAACCCATCTAGAACGATTCTGGCTTCGGACATTTTATCTCAACTCTTTGCGGTACTTGTGAACACCGGCGGTTCGGTGAGTGCAAACTGGAAGGCCACCGAAGAAACACTCGTTTCGAATGGTCCTCTTTGCCTGCGACACGGTGTATACTCCTGGCCACAGGGAACTGATCCCTGAAAGCATCTGAGCGGAAAATCACAACGAGGGCCAGTATGTCGGCGCGGCAAAACGAAGCGGTTAACAAGTTCATCAGAGAGGATTCTAGGGCGCTGGATTGTTTCACAGATCGCGACGAAGCCGTCCAACTCTTCTGCCGGTATGTGAACGGGGATCCGGCCCAGCCAAGGTTCCTCTTTTTTTACGGCGTAGGAGGAAATGGCAAAACACTACTTCTTAGGTTCCTCCGGAAGCATTGGTGCCGAGTATTCGACAATTGGAAAAGCCTTAAGGATATTGAATACGCCTCATTGCTTAGCTCTATCGATGAAAAACATGCCAAGTCGATTCCTGCGGCGTACCTTGACTTTGGTACGAAGCCTAACGGTGAGGATCGTCCGCAGGAAGCTTTTCCAGCATTACTCATGCTCCGTCGTTCTTTGAGCGACGCCAATCTTCGCTTCCCCCTCTACGACTTCGCCTGCATTTGGTATCTTCACAAGACTAGGCGTTTGAGTCCGGCTCATCTCGCGAATCTCTTTCCAGCCGAAGAACTGGGCCTACTTAGCGCCATCTCCGACGTAGTCACGAAGACGGCGTTCGGATCGCTTGCGAGCACGGTCCTTAACGTCTTCAGCAAGCACTTTCAAGAGCGCGCCACTGTATTTTGGCATAAGCGCAAGCTTGAAACAGTGGACGTGGAGCGTATCCAAAGTCTGGATGCCGAGACCGAGCTGATGGACGAACTACCGGGCTATTTTGGTGAAGACCTCAATGGATCTATGCAACTTGATGGCGCCCCTGCACGCGTCGTATTGTTCTTCGATACCCATGAAGCCTTCTGGGGGCATGATCGCGGCGGTTGGGGTGAGTACCCTTCTCAGGATGACGAGTGGTTCCGTTGCCTGCTGAGTAGTCTCCAACCGGAAAAGGGAATCGTCGTCGCCTGCGCTGGACGGGAAATCCCGAAGTGGCACGACGTGAAAAGGTTCCCCGTCCCAGACAGCAAGGTTGAATTCCGACTGATTGGCAACTTATCTGGCGCGAGCGCTCAGGAATACCTAATTCGAGCCCATGTGGCAGATGCCGGGAAGCGGGCGCTCGTCTGCACTTATGCGGAGGTAGAGCCTGGTCAGGTCCATCCCCTATTTCTCGGTTTATGCGCCGACATCATTTTGGAGGCTTCAGAACGGAATATCGAGCTCGCGCCAGACGAATTCGTAAAGAATCAAGGAGTGGCTAATATCGGCGAGATCCTGATTGATCGTTTTCTGAGGTACGTGGACGAAGGGACACGCGACGCCGTCCGGGCAGTCTGCGCTTGCCGCGCCTTCGACCGAGATATCTACTTCAAGTTAGCGCGCGAGCTGCACTTTAACGACACGGACTACGCATTCAGGAAGTTGACGAGATTCTCATTTGTGTCACCGGTTGAAGGGCGGTCGCTAAGCTCGTACAAAGTCCATGATCTTTTGAGGCGGTTGATCCAGCAGTCGAACGACAGCTTTGAACTCAATGCAAATAGATTCCTTGAAGCTTACTATCGTGAGATTAGCGGACCAGCGGCAACTGCCGAAGCAATCTATCACGCAAGTCGTCTCGACCAGAAACGTGCAGTCAAAGAATGGGTAAAGGCGTTTGATAAAGCCTATTGGTTGTCCGATTATCCAGTTTGCCGTGCGTTGCTCGCGGTCCGAAGTGCTCTCGGTGCCATAGGGCAGCTCGAGCGCGCAATGATAGCACGCTGCGAAGGTGAGTTTTGCGAAGCTCGGGCACTCTACGCCGAAAGTGAGGGCGAGTACAACAAAGCCTTGCAGTACCTCGACGGCGCCCCGCAGGAACAAAACAGCTTCGAGCATCAAAAGACAAGAGCGCTGGTTCTCACTGATCTTGGGGAGTTGTTATCGGAACTCTCTCGGTCCGCAGAGGCGACCGCGTGCTACGAAAAGGTCGTCGAGATCTGTGAGGTGGTGCTTGGAGTGGTGAGAGATGACGGGGAACTTCATTCAATCAAGGCCGCTGCCTACCTCGGCCTCGGAGAGATTAGCCTTTGGGCGTCGAAATGCGACTCGGCTATCAAGTACTATTCTGCTTCAGTCGAGGTGTGCAATCATGCACTTCAATTGGTTCGGGACGAGCCATTTGAAGGATCAATGGCCACGACCGTTCTCGATTTATACAGCGACAAAGCCTATGGCCTTGGCGGGATTGGCGAAGCTGAGGCGTCTCTTTACCGACACAGGAAAGCAATTCGGAATTATCGACAGGCGATCTCGTGCTATGACGAAGCGCTGGGCCGTTCCATAGATCCTGTTATTCAAAATGACAAGGCGTATACCCTTGTTTCGATTGCAGAGTCGGAGATCGCTCTCTCGCGAAATGAATCAGCCCTAAAGAACTGCGACCGCGGTTTAGCCATGTACGGCAAACTCCTTCAGCAAGCACCAGAAGATGTCATCTATCGAAGTAATATGAGCAGAGCTCTGCGGATAGCTGGCGACTCGTTGGCGTGTCTAGGCCAGTGTCAAAAGGCCCGTCAGAAATATGAGGAAGCCATCGAGGCTTGCTCTGAACCGATACGACAGGCTCCGACTGATTTGTGGGCTCTCTGTTGCAAGGGTTTAGCACTTGTAAGCCTCGGCAAATTGCTGCTTAAGGAATGTGAATACTCCGATGCGTTGGGGCGTCTGTCGGAAAGTCTAGATACTTTCGAGAGTTTCTTGGCCCAGTCGCCCGACGATAGTGAGGCACTCGCGGGCAAGGGTCAAGTGCTGTCGAGCAGGGGTGATGTATTTGACAAGACGGGACACCAGGACGAAGCTGTCGAAGACTACAGGCAGGCTGTGGTTTCGTTTGAACAGGCCCTCAAAGACGCAGCCGATGACGCCGAAACTCGAATAGACAAAGGGCACACCTTGAAGAAGCTGGGTGAGCTGTATCTAGCGATGGATAGGCGAGAGGATGCGTTGCGCGTCCTTGATGATGGTTTGGCAGAGTATTCCCGTGTGCTGCAAATCTGCCCTCATTATCGCCCTATCCTGGAGTGTAAGCAGCAACTCGCAGCATTTCTTGGCACGTTTCGTAGCGGACCTGTCTCGCGCCCGTCGCAGATCTAAACCACGCCAATGCAGCCTGTGCGCTCGTTCACGAGGAAATCAGCAAACGGTTACCGCTTTTGTGTTGGTGAACGCCTGGGCGGCGATTCAATTTAGACTGACCTACTTCTGAAAAATTCATAGAGCCTGGCTAGAGTTTTTACCGCGCCTCCGCCGCTGAGGAAGGGGTCCAAGGAGGCTTGACGCCTTTAGCTTGATGAGATTAGTTTCCTTCTAACTTGGCTCTGCCAGGGCCGGTTTCTCCTTCCCTGTCAAACAACTGGATGCGAGTTGGGTTTTCGATCAGAAAATGATCGGGGCGGAGCCGTCTCCGATCAAGGTGAACGGCGCCCAATAGACCGGAGAGCTGTTAGCGGACCTTTGAAGATAATCCAGTTTGGCTTGCCGGAGCGCGAAGGCTTTGTCTTGTCCTTGCGCCAGGTGCGAGTAGAAAGCCTTCATCAAAGATTCCGTCGCGGAATCTTCAACATCCCACAGCGCTCCGACCACACTTTTGGCGCCGGCAAGCAAGAAGGCTTCCGCCAGTCCATCGATTCCCTCTTCGCCTTCGAGCTTTCCGTTCGCCGTATCGCAAGCTGAAAGGGTCACCAGGTCGGCCGATAAGGAAAGCTGAGTGATCTCTTGAAACTCAAGCAGGCCGTCGTCGCTGGAATTGGGGTCGCGCCCCAAAACCAATGCCGCCCTATCAGGGAACTGCGGATCGGACAGTCCGTGGACCGCAAAGTGGAGGATTCTGAAATTGCCAAGGGGCTGGGATTTGAACTTCGATTCTGTTGCGTCTGGGCCGAGGAGAGCCACGCTGCGATCAGGGTGATTGAGAGATTGTCCGGCCGCTATGACCTCTTGGCGTGACCCCGGAAGCCGGTAGAGATGCGCCCCCGAGATAGTGTATACGCCGCGCGCGACTGCGCGCATGATGCCCCGCTCGGCACTGACGCTCGGCGGCTCCAGATCGTAGGGAACAGCCCCTACGCCGAGGAATGCCATTTGCGGCTCGACTGGGTGCCGAAGGGTCCTGAGGTAGTAAAGGAGCGTCCCCGACGGAGCAAAGCTGACCGTATGCGACTCAAGAACGTACTTGCCGTCAGGAGCGCGCAACGCATCTATCGGGAGACGCCAGAGTGCCCCGTCCGGCACGATTGTCAATCTGCCGGTCCGCGGAAGTTGCCGAATAGGGCTGAGCAGCAAGTCGTACAATTTCCGCGCGTCGGCGTCGTCGCTCTTCGCGACGCTGATTTGGCCCAGGTACCGCTCCGCCACTTGCTCGATCTCATTTTCACCGGCTGTGAGCGGGATGATGACTGCGCGCTTCTGATCAATGGCCAAACAAAATGAAGTCGGTTCGGCCAAAACATATTCCAGCACGAGCTCATCCGGGAGCAGAACTGTTCGCATATATGCGAGGTGAATGGTCTCGGTCCGGATGGCATCGCCCCGCAGCGCATCCGCGGCCTCCCTTTGTGATCCGGCCAGCTGTTCAGCCACCAAGAGTCGATCCTGGAGCGCCCTTAGGTTGCTTCGGTCGGAGCTGTCCAACAGAGCGTGCTGGAGACCATTGAGATTGACCTTCGCGATCCTCAGACTGTCCGAATGCTCGTCCTGATTCGATCGCGGCCGCTTCAGCAGATCCGCGATGGACCTTCCGCGGGCTGCTTCCACGATCCTGAAGGCTTCTTCCGTTTGGCCCAGCTTAGTGGCCACAGCGAAATTGCCTTTATAGGTCTCGCTCACAGTCGATATCAGCGAACTTTTCAATTGCTCGCTCGGACTGTTCTCCAGGAGCGTATCGACCAGGTCCGCAGCTTGCTCGTAAAGTTCCCGAGCTTTTGCCGGGTCGCCTTCTTTTGCTTTCAGGTCGGCGAGCATGGTCAGATGGAGCGGAAGATGATACTCATCTGCGACCTCGTGCATGGCGCTCATCGCTTCTGATTCGCACCGCTCTGCGTCGGCATACCGGCCTTCATCACGGTAGACCCTGGCAGCTTCGTACATGCTCCACGCAATTGAGTGAATGAACCCATCCTTCCGACTCAGACTGCCAGCCTCTTCAAAATACTGAGCCGCTGTGCGCGGGTGGCCGGCTTGCACCTCCAGTTTTCCCAGCGCGATCAACACTTGCGTTTGCTCGAGCGGCATGTCCAGTTGACGAGTCTTATCCAGAGTCTGCGTCAGAACATTTCGCGCGTCATCCAACCGGCCCAATGTTGTAAGGGCCTGTCCCTTGCATGCGTACCCATAAAACGGGAAGCCCATATCCTTGAACATTGCCGAAACGCGTAAAGCTGCGCCGCAGTATTCGAGCGCCTCGCCGGCTCGGCCCATTTGTGCAAACGCAGTGCCGATCATTGACCCGTAGTACGCCAACGTCGGTAAATCACCCCTTGCCGCTGCGGAGCTCAATGCAGAGCTGAGGAGCTTTCTGGCTTTACCACTGTCGCCATCCATGAAGCTGATGACGGCCAATTCCGCTTGCGCCCGCGTCTGCCATGGCTTGTCTCGCAGTCGTTGTGCAAGTCCGAAAACCTCCTGCCAGGCTTGGCGAGAGGAATCGGGATGATCCTCTCGCAATATGTCGCCTTGACTGGCTAAGCAGCGAATTCTAAGCCGGGGATCATTGGCCGCGATGGGATCTCTCAGTATCCCCGCCAGTGTCGCTGAGGTTTGTAGTATGTAGGCCGAGCCGATGGTCGCCCGTAGTCGCCCGCACGTGGCGTAGAGATGGTCTCTCTTATCGCCCTTCCGAACCGCTAGTTCCTCCGCGCGTTGGTAAAGCTGGGCCGCACGTTGCCAATTCCAAAGCCAAGCAAAGTGGTCAGCCTGAGTGAGTAAATACTTGGGTTCTTTCGATTGAGAAGCGGGACCCTGAACGGCGATAACCGCAACGAAAGCTAACAGCGCGATCAGCAGAAAGATCAGCGTCCGCCCAACCGTGAGCCAAGCGGAGCCCTGCAAGAATGGCGAAATCCTGAGGTTCATGATGGCACTAGGCGCGCAGGCTGAAATCAGCGGATAGAATCGGACGAAGCGCAGTGGCAAGATGTCGGGTTGCTCGGGTGCCAGCAAGGTAGGCGCGTACAGTCAGCAAAGGGGAGCCCAACATCACCCGAAATGCCATGCTGTTGTTGATGCTGCCGTCCGGGTTAAGCGCGCGGTTGAAATCAGGGAGTTTGCGGTCAAGTGAATCTGAAACCACGCGGACAACGATTGCCGGCACGCCAAGTTTATGCGCTGCTGAGAGAATGCCGTAACTTTCCATATCTACGACCTGGGCGCCGGTCCCCGCGAGCCGGAGTTTGTCGTCCTTGGTAGTGGCTACGCGTGGAGATGTGATACCCAAAACCGATTTGCACACCACGTTTCGCGCGTTCAAAAGTGCGGCCACCTGTTCGGAAAGCTCTGGAGCACAAGAACTGGCCGTTCCACCGTTCATCGCCGAGAGGCAGCTTGAGTACATTACAATCGCTGATTCCGCAAGTGAGTCGGTTAAGCTCCCGCACAGGCCAATTACAATCGCGACATCTGCGGTCTCGCCCGGTTTTTCAGCTCGCGTCACCGGGTCATGGCCATGAGAGAGTATCTGGACCGCGCGTTCCGTCGCCTGCTTGGGTCCCATTCCGGTGATGAAAAACTCGAGCTGATTCGGTCCCTCAGTAATCGGGCCGGCATGGTTCGGTGTGTCCCAGCGTGGCACGCCGACGAGCCGCGCCAATGGGTCTGCCTCCGATTTCGAAGCGGCGAAGACGAAGATTCTGCTCATGAGTTCTAAATACGTGCCCTGAACGATTCAAAAGACCAATATAGGGAGAGAATTACTGCGCTGTCAACAAAAAGAACCTACCCCGTGACTTTTTCCTTGAAATCAGGAAGGGGAGTGGGAGTTGGGCATTGACTGCATGTTCAGTCAGCTGCGAGAATATCGCTGACCTGCAGAAACGGCAACTGGAGCTCTGGCCGGATCAACCAGACTTTGGCACAGAGCACATTCGGTTCGTCGTGGGCTCGCTCAAGGCTCACAGGGAGAAAACGCCGGCGTTGGGGACCCTCGGTACCCAAACCCCGCACGCGACCAACCACTTCCGACGGGGCTCGCCTCCTCAAGCTGGTACTCTGCTGTCTGGGTGGCCACAGTGGGGACACGCCTTAGCATACTGCAGTTTGTTATTCGGACACTTTTCACATTTGACCAGATCTCCTGGCGGTCGAGCAGATAGGTAGATTACTAGCCCAATCACGTTCGTACAAAAGACCAGAACCATCCACAGTATGGGGTTATCCACGCCTCTGCTTTTTGCGTCTTTGGCAACCCATACAAGGAGGACGATACTTAACACGAATAGGCCAATGATTAGAAACGTGACAAATCCCATGCTCGCACAACAGGCTGAACATGCTGCGTCGGGGTTCGCCGCCGGCAGGACGGAGCCAACCAACAGCGTGGAGGTTTTCTGGCCAATCCGAGAGTGCAAGGGCGGACGAGTAGTCGAACAGACCAGCAGGCGTTGAGAGACCGCTCTGACTGCATCTCCAAACGGCAGTCTTCTGAACGCGTCTAGGGCGAAAGCGGAGCACGTCGGATGCAACCGACATCGAAAGAACCTCGATGAGACAGGGTGAATCGAGGTCTGATAGAAGTGGATAGCACCAATTGCAGCAGAGGAGGCAAGTTTGGATGGGTTACCAGCCAGGGAACCCCAAACCAACAGGGGGACCGCAGCCGATAACACAGAAGGCCGAAATCGGAACTGCTTCGAGCGTTTGCTTCGCATGTGTATCATCTCCAACAGGAAGGATCAGGATTCGATTCCGCGAGAGTGTGATCACAGCCAGTTCTCTTGAGGTGATCGGTCAAAAGTGGAGCACAGCGTACATGGGGTCAACCCGGTTGTCAACCCCCAGGACACCCCCCGGACACCACCCCGGAATCGACACCACCCGAATGGAGACAGGTCGTTTAATGCGTGAGTCTAATATGAGAAAAAGTCTCACTGATAGGATGACCGCTTCGGCACGACCAGGCGCGTAGTTGTGATGAAGCAAGCAATCATGTGGACATGATGGGTTTGGCGCTCGCGCCCTATCAAAGGAACCCGTGGCCTAAAGCGACGCCGATACGGTTGTTAATTGAACTCTGGCTCCACTTCCTTCGTCTCTGTGCGAGATGCCGGGACAGGGCGGGATAGCCGCCCTGTCCCATCGTGGTTACCGTTCTTTCGCGTGTGCCTTGGCGTGACGCGGGGCATGCAACTTCGAACTCCTGCTTCTTGCGGCCTCACGGGGTGCCTTTTCTTTCAGCTTGCCGAGAATCTGCTGTATGTTGACCTTATAGTGAACGGCCTCCCCCAAAAGGTTGGAATCTTTGGTAAGCGTTCCTCCGCCGATATACGTGGGGCGATACAAGTCTGAGGCAAGGGCGCACACTACGAGAAATTTCCCGATCTCAGCCGTGGTCATCTTTTCGAACTTGGCGTCTGCCAGCTTGGGGTAGTCCGCGTAACTGCCATTGGACAGCTTGGACTTGCCTTCATCCCACGCAAAAAATCTGAAGATTCGGTGCTGACTGTCGTGGCCCAATTGGTGGAAGTAACGGAGCGCCACAAAGCCGAGCTCGTGGCGCGTGAGTTCGGCGGGCACGTGTTTGTAAATCTCTTGGAGCAGGCGCTTTCGATATTCCTGCTGAATCCGCACAGCTTCGGCCTGCTTCCGGCGTTGCTCCCGCTCTTCCGAGCTGACGGTCACGCGAGGGTGGTGTACCTTGCACAGCTTGTCGGTGCAAACATAGAGTGTGCTGCCTACATTCTTCCCTTCGGCCATGACCGCTGCCACAGTAGCCGGGCACTCGCCCTGCTTCGCCTCGCGGTAATCGTCTCGATATAGCACGCCGGGCTGCGGCTTGAATCCGTAATAGAGATGACTCTCCGATACCTGGACGGGCTTCTGGCCGTTGCCTTCAAGTTCCTTCACTCGTAGCTGCACGAGCGCGTCGCGCTTCTGGCGAAAGCATGTCGGGTCGGTGCAAGTGTCCCGCTTCTTAATGTCGGGGAAAAGGATGGGGTTGTTCCCGGTGCGCTTGGGGCAAGCTGAACACGCTCCGGCAGAGGGCAGAAGATTCGGGTCGTTGGTGTCGAAGGGAGCGGTGGAAAGGTCCAGATGGATTTCGCGCTGAATCCACCGCCGAAGGTCGCGGACGCTGATTGTGGCCTGCGCTCCACGGTCTTTCATCACGGCTGAGGTGTTTTGGTGCTGTGGGAAACACTCGGCAAAGGCGCGCTCCTGGTCAGCGCTTTGCAGCCGCGCAATCTCCAGCGCGTGGCCCACGGTGAGCTTCCCTTCGTAGAATGCCTTCTGGACCGTGGGGATTAAATCAATCAGCTTCAATCTGCCAAGGATGTACGCCGGGCTCTTCCCAACTTTAGCCCCGATGACTTCGACAGTGTAGAGGTCAGGGTTTTGCTCCATCAAGGCCTTATAGCCGAAGGCTTCATCCAGTTCATGTATGTCGGCTCGATGGAGGTTCTCGATGATCTGAAGTTCAAGCGCCTCGCTATCGCTGAGGTTCACAATGCGGACGGGGATGGACGGCTTTTCGGCGAGCTTGGACGCCCGATAGCGGCGCGCCCCTACCACGAGTTCGTACAGGCCGTCATCCCCTGCGGGATGGGGCCGTACCAACACGGGTTGGAGTACGCCGTGGGCCTTAATGTTAGCGGCCAGTTCATTCAGGTCGGCAAACTGGCGGCGCGGATTGGTCTTCGATTCCACGATTCGGTCCAGAGGGATTTCCTGAACCAAAGGCTTGTTCTCGGTAACGGGGGTAGTGACAGTTGTGTTGTTCACGGACAATTCTCCTTTTTTTGGGATTTAGTACTCCTGGGGCAAAAGAATGGTTGTGCTGGCGCGGTCGGCTTCGGTTATGAGCCAAAGCGTTTCGCCTGCGTTGGTTCGATAACTACTCAAAACCCTGAAGCCATGCTTCAGGCTGTAGAGGTTTTCGGCCACGTCGTTGGGCATTAAGCTCTTTCCAGTCGCCGGTAGCATGGCGGCGCAAAAACTCATCCGGCGTCTGACCGGCGCGGGACAAAGCATCCAGAGCGCCGGGTGTGACAACGATCTGACCGAGAGGAAATAGGGCTTCCATTGGCGGACCTCCTTCCGTGGTCACTGGCGATAAATGGCCGTTCGCTAGCGAGCGGCCTCGGTTGGTTCTGCGTTACGACCTGCGCGAAGAATCTGGTCGGCGGCATGGAAAATGCGTTGGGCGGAACGCTCGCTGATGGCTTGCCCTTGGCCCCAAGATTGGATATAGCCCCGGCTATATACCGCGCATGGAAGGCCTAGCGATTCACAACAAAGCAGCGCCACGGCCTCGGCTTCTACCTCGCGAGTGTTTCGGGGTGTGGTCTCGGTGTCGGAAAGGTCGCCTTCATCGCAGTGCCCGAGGGCAACGTGAGCCAGTTCGTGGAAGAGCGTCTTGAAGGGTTGCGCCGCAATCGGGCTGACAGCGATCTTCCGGCCACGCTTGGCGTAACCCTGGGCGTTGCCGTCCAAATCTTCAAACGGGATGCGCTCGATTTTCAGGGCGGCAAGGGCTTTCTGCTCGTTCCATTCGGGAATTACGCTCGGCGTGTATTCGGTCCCTTCTGTTTGCGCCAGCACAAACCAGTGGGCCTTGTATGTAAAGTGCGTGAAAGAGAATTCCTCTTCATGCTCGGTGCCGTCATCCTGCTTGACCGCCTTGGTGCGCTTGCAGGTTAGAGGCATACAGAGGGTTATAGCTTTCGAGCCTTTCTTGACGTATCGGCCTACTTCCTTCCACTTCGGAAAGGTGGCCAGAGGTCCGGGCTGGATGCCTCGCTCGAAGCATTGGAAGAGAGCCAATAACTGATTTCCAAGGCTGTAATTGTGGAAGCGGCTATAAGCTTCGTGAATGAAGCCGGGCTTTTCTACGGCTTCGTTCAACAGAGCGGCCCACGAGACCATCGGCTTTCTCTCAGCGCCATAGCGCGCGCTGCCTGTGTCCGCCTGCTGGCCGGATTCGACCGCGCTCGTCGTTTCCTCTGCTGTCTGCCTGGTTTTGATTTCCTCGGTCACGATGTTTTCTCCTTTTCTGCCCCTTGTTCTCGCGGGGCACCTAAGGGCGAGTGGGGCCTGCTCGCAAGTGCCAAGGGCTGCCTTTTTGCGGGGGAGCCAAGAAACTTCGCTGTATCGTTTGGTTTCTTGGGGGGACCGCAAACCCGGAGGGTGGCCGTCAGCAGACGACCAAAGCAGAAGCCCGCCGTGCCGCCAGCGCGCAGGGGCTTTCCCATCTCGCCGTGCCCGCGAGAAGAAGGGGCGCTAGAAAAGGAGTGTGACCGAGGGAATCAAGGTGGCTAGCTAACGGGAGAAGCCTCACGGCACGATCCGAGGGACCCACAGGATTATGCCGCAAGACATTATGTCACAACATTATGTCCGTTGACTTCATCATGAAGGAGTGGTATAAGACGGCGCGTTCTACTCCTCATACCCCATTGCCCGGAAGGAAGCGCTTATGAATCCCGCGGGCTTCGATTTTCGAACATCCTCGATCCAGCATGCTATCAGCGGGCTCATGACCAGGGCATATGGTCAGCTTGTTTCCGCCGGCTGACGCAGCATAGAACCGGGTCCGGGGTGGGCCGATGATATGTGTTTCTTGACGGCCGGTGCCGCGCACACGTCAAAAGGAGGTAGCCATGTGGGCGATTCGGTTCTTGCGTCCCATTCTTAAGGCGCTCGATCAAGGGAACGCTATCCGGACAGCAGTCGTCTTAGCGCTTCGCATTCTTGGAGTCCTGAGCGTGCTGGTCGGGCTGTACGTGCTTATCGAAATCCTTAAACTCTCGTTCCAACTTCCAACTCAGGGCACCATTGGCGGGCTGCTGTTTGCAATCGTCTTCATTGCGGGGGTTGCGTCTCTGTTTCAAATATTCTTCTATCGCGCGGAGAGTGTCCGCGATCTTGGTGAGTCACCCTTTACGGTCATTCCGATTTTCTCGATATTGTTCAGAACCCTCGGAGAGACTTACGCCGCCTCTGGTCTGGCCGTGGGCGTGGGAGGTTGCATTTTTGTTTGGTTTTCGGGGATGAGCCCCGTTCAATTGTTGCCGGGAGTTGGAGGAATATTACCCGCGCCCGCGGGCGGCACGTTTCTCGACGGCGTGCTGTTCCTGGTGTGGGTGTGTGCTGCGTCATTTACCGCCCTGATCGTGTTTTATTTTCTCGGCGAAGCGATTGTGGTTATAGCGGACATCGCCCGGAACGTCAGGTCGTTGGCCCGAGAACGCGGCGTAACGAGCGAACAAGCTTCAAAAGATGTGGCGGCGTGAGGTAGAGACCATCACCGGAAGGGGGAGTTATGAGTCGTTCTTCCATCGCACGAACTGGGTTGCTTATTTTGGCTCTAGGCCTGATGACGGCGTGCTCTCCGAGTTCTAATGTGAACAGCGTAATCCAGGGCTTCTTCTCCGAAGTCAATAAATCGAATTTCGAGACGGCGAAGGCGCAATATCTTTCCATCGCTCTGATCAATACCTTCAACACTCCAGGTGGAACTCACAAAACCATTCAACAATCCTTCGAGAAGGTGGTAGGCCAGATCAAGTCGGTGGACGTTCAAGGGACAGAGGTTAGTGGAGAAGCTGCCACCGCCACGGCGCACCTTTTTATGCCATGGGGAGAGAAATGGCATTCCAAGATTGAACTCATCAAGCAGGGTGGTCGCGAATGGAAAATCAGCGACTGGGATGATCCCGAGAGGGTGGGGCAGGGCCATCTGGATGAGGCCTTGCGGCAAATGGTACTCCACCACAACTGGAACGGGGCCACGAATGAGTACCAGGCGGCCTTTGGGGAAAACCCTAAAGACGCTATGATCCTCGATGCCTGGGGTGTGGCCTGTCTTATGAGCGGTGATTTGGCAGTCGCTGAAAACAAGTTCACCGAGGCTCTTCAGTTTTGCGCCGATTTCTGTTCAGACGAGCACTTGGCATTGGCAGCAATTTACGAAAAGCAGGGAAAGCTCTCGGCGGCTCAATCCAGCTTGCGACGAGCGATGGAGAGCAAAAGCGTAATCGGAACAACTAAAGAGGGAGAGAAGGGAGCAAAGGGCGGACTGTACTCCATGCAGGCGCTATTGTACCTGGACGAATCAAAACTCGACCAAGCTATAGAAGAGGCGCAGAAGGGTGTGGCCCTCACTCCTGACGATCCGGGTGCACTGGACATTTTAGGTCGGGCCTTCTACAAGAAGGGGGACCGTCTTCAGGCCCTTAACTACCTCAAACGAGCCGCACAGAAGGCCCCAAATTCGAAGGATATACAAGAGCATTACGCGGAAGCCTCGAAAGGCAATTAGGCGCTTTGCTTCATTCCTTGGAAAACTGGATTTGTGATGCATCGGGAATGAAAGACATGGGAACAGGGTGCATTGTGCCCGTGAGAGCGGCGTGCGATTCGCTGCAGAGTGTTGCCCGGCTGCTTGCCCACGGACGAGCGAGCGATTGCGTGCACAGGACGAAGCGGTCCTTATTGGGTACACCGAACGCGGCCCGAGTACATCGGGGTGCCTGGGCAAAGCACCCAGTAGACGAGACTCTTGGAACGATCGAATTTGGAATCCGTAGCCCCCTGTTTTCTGGGCTCGCAGTTTTGACCTGCCGAGGGGCGGCCCAACGAGGGAGAGAATAGGTGTCATGGAGGGGTAAACGATGCGTATGATCAGTGTTCGCGGCGAACGCCTCAGCAGTTTCGTGCTGCCTTTCCTGGTAGTCGGACTTGTACTTGTTAGTGTGTTGTGGGCGGCTCGGTCGCCGAAGACAACGCCGGTGACTACTGGGCAGCTTCAATCCATGGCTCATACGTCACAATCGTGGCTGAGCATCTTCCCCGTTGGTGAACAAATATATGGCCTCTACGAAGACACTAAGAATCCCGACATTCTGTATGCGTGTACCCCTCGTGGCCTATACCGGACCACCAATGGCGGAATGACGTGGGCACCACTATCTCGAATAGACTCAGGTTCGATTACCTTCGCACAAAGTACAAGTTCGCCTAACACAATGTACTTGGGTTTTGCCAACGGTCAGCAAGGCGGTGTTTTGAAATCCATCGATGGCGGGACGACGTGGCAAGGAGTCGGCGTGCAAGACATCCACGTGCCAATCCAATCGGTCGAGATTGATACTCAAAATCCAAACGTCGTGTACGTCGCCACAGGGGCAATACTCTTCAAGTCACTGAATGGTGGTAGAAGCTGGGGAATAGTCGGAGTCGACTTATCCAAGCAAAATTGGACTGGACCTGATCTCAACTTTGTTGCCTCTGACCCTTTTCGTTCAGACCATCTCTTCGCCGGTTATGCCCGTCTGGTTGATGGCTCGAACTTATTTGAGAGCACAGACGGGGGCGTTTCGTGGGAATACGTTGCATCGGCAGTCGTCTCCGCGTTCTTCAACGGTCCGTCTTCAAAACCGATGAGGGCCGATAAGTGGCGTTTCTATGGGTTTCATCCCACAGTGCCCAACATGCGCGCCGCTCTCGTTGAAACCATGGGGGACCCGCCGCCGAAGCTTGCGATTTCAAAGGACAGCGGGAAGTCGTGGGACGACGTTACAATCATTGAAAAAGGTGCCAACCAATTCAATGACCGCGCTCAGATAAGCGCCTTTGCCTGGTCCCAGAAAAGTCCATGCACGATTTACGCTGGGACATCCAGAGCGTTGTACGCATCTTCCGACTGTGGTCGACAATGGACAAAGCTACTGCCGGTCCCAGTATCATCCATCATAATGCCAGCTTCGGGAGATCTATATGTCGCGAGCTCAGTGGGTGTATTGAAATCAAGAAATGGCGGTGCCAACTGGCATTTCTCGAGCATCGGCCTTCCGACGACTGCCGGAGTCACTGATAGCAACCTCATGGGGATGGGCGGTGTAACGAAGGATGCTTTTGACGCTTTCGCACAGGGTTTCGGCACAACCGGCTTTCTGCTGGAGGGGGTGATGGGGTCCAACATCTACGTTGGCGGTCGCGGAGGATTCTGGACGAGTCCTGATTGCGGCATTACTTGGTCATGGCGTTCTATCGAAAGTAACCTCACACCAGGTATAAGCGCTGACATTCTACCGCGTTACCACGGGCCCAACGTAAGGCAACTCCTTGTTTCTCGGGACGGAGCTATGTTCGTCAACCTTGTCACTCAAGGTGCCTTCGGAACCGGAGAAGCGCAGATACTGAAGATCCAGCCGGACGGCAAAATCTCAAATGTCAAAGCCGGAAAAATGATTAACATGATGGGCATTTCCCCAGCCGATCCACAGACAGTGTACGCGACGGCAAGCGAGGGACTGGGTACGTGGACATCACCCGACTCGGGAACAACCCTCATGAAGTCAGAGGACGGTGGATTTAGTTGGGAATCCTACAATCTTGGCCAAAGCCTTCGGCCAGCTGTTCGGGGTTTCTCTGTAACTGGAATTAAGAAGCTCGCTGTTGCTTTTCAGACGTCCAAGATTGTTTATGCCTCTCTGAACCTGTACGACCAGCGCTCCCGTCAATCAAACGTTGCCCTGGTGGCGACTTGGGACGGCGGAAACACGTGGCATGACATTTTTCAAGACCGGTTCATTGGGGTGAGCACAACGCAGACTCTTACCCTCCTCGGACCGGTCTACTTGACGTCGATTGCGGTAGGTTCAAACGATGGAAGGACGGTATATTTCTCCCTGAATAACGCCCTGTTCAAAAGCGTAGACGGCGGGACCACATGGAAGCAACTTTCGGTTAGGCCAGGTCAGATAGCTGACATCGCGGTGGATCCACAATCACCACAGGTAGTGTACGTCGCGGGTGAGGTGGGAGGGGTTTGGGTAAGCAGAGATGCCGGGACGAATTGGTCTCCCATCTATCTGGATCCAACAGATCGAATCAAAAAAATCTTCTGTGCAGGAAACGTCGTTGTCGCGCAAGGATATGCTGGAATCTATCGTCTCGTTTCCGACGACCTGGGACCGGTCAAACGCCAATGGCAGGAATGGGAAGAGAAACCTGAGTCCAATCCAATTGCCTTCGTCCCGGAACCACATGTAGATATTTCCACGGCGGGCGCAGTCGCCACAACTGCCGCGACCCCTGGGCGAACGACTAATTCGTCCGCTTCCGGGACAGCCACTGGAACTGGAATACCTTGCGGTGATTCAACATCATGTTCAGGTTCGGGAATGAGCGCCCTGGCATACTCGAGGGGGAGTGAAGCCGCGCTCTTGTGGGACAAGGCACTACAGATGGGTGGGCCCCTGCAATTCCCAGCGTGCCGAGAACGACCCATACGGTGTGAAAGGGGCACTTTCTATCTAAGCGCCAAGGAAGTTTCATTCACCAATGAGAAGGGCGAGAAGGTATTCGCAGTGCCTCCGTCTCAAGTTGGCTCGGTCGGAACGGGAAGGCACCAGCAATCGCCGCAGCAATTCACGGCATTCTTTCGCATGCGCGTCGAGCAGAAAAACTACAACTTTGACTACTTCCCAAGCGGGGGCGGTTGCAGAACCGACTTCTTCGCCCAATGCCCGGGGTCCGGCCCCGAGCAACAGGAATCCGTAGCCAACTACATAGCCCGAACCGTCCCGAACCTCGTCTCTGGGCAGCTAGGTAAGAGTGACCAGACCCCAGCTGCGTCGGCACCGAAGCCATCCGATGAACAACCTCTGTTGGTAGTACCCCCATCCACGCCGCCATAGGTTTCAGGCGGCTCCCCCACAAACCGGGCCTAATCGCCTTACCAACCCTCTCGTGAGCGTACGGCAAAACCCAGAGAGGGAGGGTGGGCCCCGCCCGGAGGCGAGGCCCTGGTGGCGGGAATTACAAGGCGGGATTGTCGGTGGGGGGATCTTCTTGGACGGCGCGGTCGAGCTTGGCAATTCGGACGGCGCGGACTTCCCACGCCCGGACCTTCGTCTTGGCTCCACTCTTCTTGCCTCGGCCGGTGCCGTTCTTCTCGATCTCGCGCGAGCGAAGATAGCCGGTGATGTGAATGTGCGCGCCCTTCTTCAAGCTGGACGCGAACTCGGCAACTTGACCGAAGCAAGTGACGCGATGCCAATCCGTGCGGGACTGCCACTCGCCCTTGCTGTCCTTCCAAGACCGCTTGGTGGCGAGCGAAAGGACGGTTAAAGGAACGCCGTCTCGAGTATTGCGTGTCTCGGCATCGGCCCCTAGAAAGCCCATCAAATCCACTGAATTCTGGTACACGATAAAATCCTCCGTTTTCTGCTCCCGCTTCTCGCGGGGCACTCCGCCGAACGGCGCGAGAGGGTTCTGCTCCCAAGGCGGCTTTTGCGGAGGGACCAAAAGAATCCGGCCAGCGCCTTGAAAGATGGTTTGGCGGTTTTTGATTAATCTCTCGGCCGCTGGATTGTTTTGGAGGGGCCGCAACCCGCAGGGACGGCGAAGCCGGAAGTCGAGCGTGCGTCCGAAGGGCGCAGAGAATTACCCCGAGCCGTGCCCGCGAGAACAAGGGACAGAACGGAGGTGCGGACCAGAACGGCGGAATTGGGCTGATGGGCGGATGACGAGAGACGGAGAATTACTTGGGCGGCTGGCCGTTGTGACTGCTCGCTACAACGCGGGGTGAAGCAAGAGTGGGCGGTACTACTGGCAACGCGTTTTGATGGAAAGTCTGCACCAGGGAGACTGGTTGCGGAAGGGCGCGCACATTCACATCACCGGCACCCGCAAACGCGGCAACGGACTCGGGAGGGCGAAGCCAGGCGTAGGGAAAAAGTCCGCGAATACAACTTTGTCGACCGCGCCTGCGCTTTCCTTCAGTCCCGCTGACAATCCCGCCTTATAATTCTCATCACCACGGCCTTACAGCCCTGGCTCTCCCCTCGACATTGGTGGCAAGGCACGCGATAGAATTACGACTTTCGCCGATTCGAGCAGGCTTTAGAGTAATCCGTAACCCACGCGAAAGACGCGAAGTGCGGTCAGGCACCTTGTTGCGTCAGGTTCGGTGCTAATACCCCATATTCCCCATATTTCTCTGGAGGTATCGCGTAACGAAGCGCTGTCTTGATGAACTGAGGGCTCACTTGGTTGCCAAAGTGAATTAAGTCGTGGAGCTTGACCCAAAAGAGCCTGGACCATCCGAATTGATCGGTGACCTTGTATGCCACGCCGATTCTACGATTACCGCTAAACAGCGAAAACGGCCCATCGGGGAAACTCCAGATATCATCAAGATATTTCGGCACAATCAGGTTGCGAAGAACTTTGGCTTGCTCAACTACTATCCGGTTTCGCTGTTTCTTGCTTGTGACGAGACTCAAGTCGTCGTTTGTGGTGAACTCCAAGCCGCGTACGACGCCGATGCCATGCCGCGCGAGCCAGCCGATCCGTAGGCGGCGGATCAGCTTGAAGAGCTGGCGGACGCTTGTACTCAACTCGCCCAGTAACGCCGGAACATCAGCACGGCGAATAGCAAATATGGTCTGGTGGCGAACCACTCCACGTTCGTCGGTCCATGTCCGGTGGATATCCAGAACGCCGGAGTTATTGCCTGCGTGAAGAGTAAAATGATCGCCAAGGGGCTTTAGAAGAAAAACTACTTTGTCACTACGGAACTCAAGCACCAGGGGGCCATCCTCGATCCCGCGAGCCCCATAGGGTAAATCGATTCGGCGAAATGCTTGGTTCACGGCATACCTTGCCACTTTGATCTCGCAAATCTTGCGCTTATAAGGGTACAGCGGGGCGATGTCGATGTCACGTGGCATCGTCGTCGGAAGACGCTTGGGGGTAGATGTGATTCTCGTGAAGTTCGGTGCCCTTGAGTAACACGAGGTCTAGAAACCAACATTGGTCCAGTTTTCCCAATGAGATCTCCATTGGATGACTCTTGATGAATTGGAGGATGTCATTTTCCCGGAAACGATGAATACCATGTCCGTTTCCGATATGACGGTTGGTGCCTTGCAACGTGTCACGGAGCCAGCCATGGGCAATCCACTTTTGAATTTTGTGGTGGTCCTCACCTAAGCATTCTTCCAGGTCGCGCATGGAGTAGCCCTCGGTTATCCGGCGCGAATGCCCGAGAGCCTTGATTTTCATTACGACGGAGGTTTCGGTGCGCCGCAGGCGCTTGGCGATGGTGCCCGCCGAAACCTTGCCGAGTAGCCTGTCAAGGGCATCAAGCTCCTGCGCTGTCCAAGGGCGGCGGTCTTGGTGCATGGTCAAGCCGAGGCGTCGGGCCTGGCGCTTAATAAACCATCGGGGGAACCCGGTCTGCCGGGCCATTTCCTTGATTACGCTGCCCCGCTGATGAAGCCCACCATGGTAGTGGGCACCCATGTATGCCTCATGCTGTGGCAGCCACTGATATTTCAGGTTGTGCCGGCGGCGTCGGCCAGACCGACATTTCAGGCAGAACTTGGCGGCAACGGGCGCGCGATCTTTCTGGCCTTCTTCGATGGCTCCCCCACAATCAATGCAAGTCATCTCCATCCTCCTGGCAGTTCTCAAGACTCACAAGCTGCGCGCGGAGCCAGTTGACCGTCTCTTGGCCGTTCCGCCAGTCGCGCATCCGCTGGCAGTAGTTCAGACGCTCCTCCCTGATGTGTTCGGGTGTTCGCCACTCGTGGCGGCGATAAGGCTTCGATTGGAAGGCACCGGCCACGAAGTTGTACAGGCGCTTCAAGTATTCAGCTTCGATTGGCTTTTCGCTCCGGCTTGTCGTGCGAAGGTCGCCGTACTTGGTTACATTCCGACCGGTGAGGGAAGAGAGAGCTTCGTAGAGCTTGCGTGGCTGACGAATGACGGCTTCGGGTATGTAGCCGTGAATCAGGCCATGGGCCGTCGCAAGCCTCCCAATCTTGCGGCGCATGGGCTTTTGAGAAACCCACGCTGCCCATTGCTGGCGTTCGTAATCGTCGGCAGTGTCGCCTGATTCTAGGATGGGATTGTAAGGACGGCAGGGCTCAATCTGGCGGGCTTTGCGCTCGGCAACGGCTATTTTCCGCAGCAACTCCGACTTTCGACGGTGCGTCGCCGAGAGCTTCGGAGCCTCCCTCGTGGACCTCTGCCGCGTCGCCCACGAGCGCAACGATTTGTAAGCGTCAGTCCACCGCCTCATGTCCAGCGTGTAAACCTTGTAATGCCGGGCTTGCGCGCGAATTTCGAGATGTGTGCTTAGGCTGATTGCGCAAGCCTCCAAGCCCTCTACTAGCCCAGCAAGCCTGGCCCGTTCGAACGCGAAGGGTTTCTCGGTCGGTCGCGGAATGCCCACAATGGGGGCTTTCTGGTCAATCAGCCTTTGGAGTCTCGCAAGAGTAATTTCCATATGTATGGCTCCTTTCGAACCTGGGGATTCGGCGGGTTAAGCCCCTGCGCTTGGTGCCGTCGAGTGAGCGCCGGATTCAGAGACTTCGGCGCTTTGTGGGTGTAACAGGGAGTCCACGCTCGCCTTTAACCGGAGCATTGCGCCGGCATGGAGCTGCGAAATGCGTGACTCATCCACATGCATGAGTTCCGCAATCTGCTTCATCGTCATGTCCCTTTCATACCGGAGGGAAATGATCTGCCGTTCGCGCTCGCGCAGGAGGGAAAACGCCCGGCCTAGAATTTCGCGCTGCTCGCGCCTGTAACACAGACAAAAGGGGCTGTCACTTCCGTCAACTAGGAGTTCCGGGTCGGTGGATTGCCGCGCGAAGGTCGGGCCTGCCGAAAGGACGCGGGCGCTGAAGTCAAGCCCCACACTTTGAATTTCGTTTAGCGCCCGATGCCACTGCGTCAGGTTCATTCCCGATGCCGCCGCCATTTCCTCGTCCTGAACGGGCCGTCGGACCTTGACCTCCAGTTCCCGATAAAGCTTTTGGAATTTCTTGCTCTTTCGGCGCACGTCTCGGCTGGCGGGATCGGCAGCGCGGAGGCCGTCCAGAATCGCTCCGCGAACCCGGTACTGTGCGTATGTCTCCAGCTTCACTCGTTTGCTCGCGTCAAATTTGGCGATGGCATCAACAAGTCCCACCACGCCGTTTCCGGCAAGGTCATCCACTTCTACATGCGCGGGGAGATGTTCGCGAAACTTGAGAGCGATGCGATTCACCATGGGGACCATTTGGATCAGCAGTTTTTGGCTGTTTATGCAGCGATTGAATCCCCGTCTCGGCGTCTCAGTCCGTGGTCTGACGGACGCTGTCCCTGTGGTGGTCCGTTGACCAGACTTGGCCACGCCGCTAGCTTCGTCCGCTGTCTGCCTGGTCTTGATTTCCTCGGTCACGGTGTTTTCTCCTTTTCTGCCCCTTGTTCTCGCGGGGCACCCCAGGGCGAGTGGGGCCTGCTCGCAAGTGCCAAGGGCTGCCTTTTTGCGGGGGAGCCAAGAAACTTCGCTCTTCGATTCGTTTCTTGGGGGGACCGCAAACCCGAAGGGTGGGCGTCAGCAGACGGGCAAAGCAGAAGCCCGCCGTGCCGCCAGCGCGCAGGGGCCTTCCCCATCTCGCCGTGCCCGCGAGAACAAGGGGCGCTAGAAAAGGAGTGGTACGAGGAAAGCAAGGTAAGCAGGAGGACTGTCCAAGGCATTGGTCGCCGTCGTTGGTGAAGAACGAACAGGACAACGATCTTGGCGTTGTCGCTGACGGTGATCACGTAATAGAAATGCTCTCCTGAAAATTGGTTAACTGACTTGGATTGGTGTACCGATATGTCGATCCCGACCTCGCACATTGGCAGGGTGGCTTGTGGAGGCACACATCTCGGCTGGGTCGAAAAACATACCTGTCGCCTGTTTCGTGGGACCGGGTCAAGTAAGCGCTGACTGTGGGGAGTACAGAGACACTTCGCAGATTATTTAGATGTCGGGGGCTTTCCCTTTCGTCGGGAGGCACGTTTGCGCTTAGGTCGCCTCCGCGTCTCAATCTCTAAGGGGCCTAAGCGAAAACGTGAGATGTCGCTATGACTTATTCGCGCAAGGATTTGGCGCATTGGGCGGTGGAAGAGTACGAAAAAAGCCAGAATCGCGATTACCGTGAGGGGCCAAACCACTGTTATGAACTTCAATAGGGCGGCGTAACCAATACCCGAAGGTGCTGATGCGTCCTTAGTGCCAGTCAGCATTGCCCCAAACCTCGAGAGCATGTCCATATCCGTCCTTACGTGTGGTTCGGCCCACCAACATAGTGCGCATTGGGCATGATGGCTCCCCGTAATCCGAGTGTCACCATAGTACTTTCTTGGGGATTTTCAGCTTTTGGGGCGACTTAATACCGGCTTACGTGGAGCTGGTTTTTGGGGTGGACCTGCGAGAGAGATGTCGCTGAATCCTCGCTTTTAATTGCTTGGCGGTCATGTTCTCGAAGAATGTTCCATGGTGCATCCTGAGGATCGTGAGCATATCCTCCAGCAGCTCTTTTGAGTACCGGGCTGGACGCTCCAGCTTGCCCGCGCACGCCCAGTCGCTTCCTTCTGAGTAGTGACTGCCCGAATCGTAGTGGGGTGCCAAAACATCATAGAGGCGAGCAATCATGCGGGAATAAACCGGCCATCCCTGAGCGGCTCGACGGGATATCAAAAAAGGGCCGGCCGTTCCCAGCCATAGTTGATCGAAAAGGCCAAGAGCCTTGTAAATTTCCTGGCAATCATCGCTAAGAGCGCGGCGAGCGCTTCGCCTGTATCCGGGAAGCTCATGCTTCCGTTGCTCACCGGTCTTTTGATTGGTCGCTGTGACCCTCACCCCGGAGGTTTTGCGTTCACCATCCGGGGCTTCTCCAGGGGGAGTCAGAAGCCAGTACAGAGTCCAATCGCCTATCTGGAAGTTGGCGTCTCGAATCGTCGCCCATACGAAGTCTTCCGTCATCCGGACCCACCGGGTGATTTTGGCCTTAAGTTCCTCCGTTAGCACATAGTCCTGCTTCAAGAACTGCTTCCACGATTCAATGTGCTTCAGCACTCCCTTGATTGTGTGCTTTTCAAACTGGCGAGCGAAAAAAAAGAGGTTTTGCGGCACATCAACCTGCATGATATGGAAAACACGTTCGTATTCGATTCCACGCTGCTTGAGCCTTTCGAAAAAGTCGGGCTGCATGCGGGCGATCTCAGGCGGGCTCGGAACGCGCGCTTCGGAGGACAGGCTGTTCGGCTTGGGCTTTTCGTTGTTCACTACCTAAATCACTTACTCGTTAACGGATAAACTTTCAGTACTTCGTCGCCATAGTGGTTGATTACCTTGACGGCGATCTTGCCAGTCTTGGGTGGGTCGAAGGGGCGGCTGGTGGTGGAATATAAAGCCGACCACGCGGCCTCGTCAATTTCGGCGCGTAGGGCGCGTTTCAGCTTGTCGTAAGGTTCCTCGGCACCGGTAAAGTAGGCGTGGCGAACGAAGAAGCTCTCGCCGTTGTAGTTGGTGTCGATGAACCAACAGGCGATATCGTCGGTTGAGTGGCTGCGGATTTCGCCGGTTGTCGGGTCGTAGATGTCCAGACCTTTGATCTTCACCACGAGCTTTCCGTCCTTCTGCTTCCTCAGTTCAATATCCGGTTCACCGAAATACATGAAGAGATTGCCGGCGCCGGTTTTCTTCAGCAGATCGTCGCCCATGGTGAGGTCGTAATTCATGCGGGTGGGCATCACCATAAGTTTGCCGTAGCGCTTGGATTCTTCCGAGACATGCGGGTCAAATGCGAAGCCGCAAACCACCAAGAGGTCAAAACCCACGCCCTGCACGGCTTCTTTGGCGGCTTCTTTCACCTGTTCCGGGCCTACCGTACCGTGTTCGGGACCGATGGAAACGGCCACGCGCCGCGATTTCCCATCTTTTTCCGTGTACTCCCCGGCGGCGTGGAGCCAGGTTCCGGCGAACGGTTCCAAGCTGTCGAACTTGAGGCGTTCATTCTTCAAGGTATTCTGGACGCCGGCCTTTTTGAGGTTCTCGATGATCATGGAAGCGAATTGCCCCTCCGAAGACTCCTTGCGAGCCTCGTCCTCGGTCGCTGGCCGTTCCTCATCGGATGGAAGGAGGCGATAAGGCGAGAGGCTCTCCACGGTAAATGGGCCGGTGACGCGAACGCGCTTGCTGTCTTCGTAAGGCTGGTCGTAAAGCAGCTCGGTTTCGGCGTGGCGGGCGATGGCGGCATCTATCTCCTTACGGCTCATTCCTTCTTTAATCTCGGGATTATTTGCGATGCTCTTGAGCGTTACGTGGGGCACGCGCTTGTAGACGAACCCCCTCTTGATGTCGGATGATGTTGGTGGCGGGGGCGTGGGAGGAAAGTGGCCTGCGGTCTCAGCTACTTTCTGAATCCCTTCGGGGGAATCGGCCAGCAGATAGTAAGCAAATCTTGCGGCCATCAGTCGGGTGCGGGTGAGAGCTAAGGCAACTCGGCTGGTGTCAATCGTGATCCATCGACGGCCCCACTGCTCCGCTACATAACCCGTCGTGCCGCTGCCACACGTCGGGTCGAGCACCAAGTCGCCTGGATCGGTCGTCATTAATAAACAACGTTGAACCGCTGTTGTCGCAGTTTGTACGACGTATATCTTTGGGTCGGCCCGACTCTGAATCCCCCCAATGTCCATCCATGTGTTAGTTATCTGAAAAGCTGGAAAATCCTCCAGGAATCGAACATATGCTAGTGTGTTACTGGTGACCTCGATTCGGTTCGCCGTGTTAAGTTTGGCCATCCCTTCCTCATTAGTTTTCCACCGGCTCCGAATGTTGGGCTGGAAGTCACGCCCTTGAAGACGGACTGTAAACCAAGAAGCCGCTCCCTGGCCTTTCTCTCGGCCCATGCTTTGGCTCATCAAGTTGTCAAGACGATAGACCTTATGTCCAGGCTTCGGCATCCCGTTGTCGGCCAGGTCTTCTGACGAAAGCAGTCGCCTCTCTCCGTTTGGTAATTGAATCTGGTCGTACTTTGAGGCGCCCTCACCACCAAGTATTTTTTCAGAATATAGGCGGCGGTACTTAACGTGCTCAATGTTCTTCGCATACCAGAGAACGTAATCGGCGGTTCCAGGAAGCAGAACAACAGTCGTGCCGGTTGTCTTTGAATAGGTAATATTTGAGACAAAATTTGCACTGCCAAAAACCTCGTCAAGAATCGATCGCACGAGATGAACGTTCTCATCGCCGATTTGAACGAATACGCTGCCACTTTCGGTCAGCAAATCGCGGGCGACCGTGAGACGGTCCCGAAGGTATGCGAGATAGGAATGAATGCCGAGTTTCCAGGTGTCGCGGAAGGCGCGGATTTGTTCCGGCTGGCGGGTCATGTCCTCCGCTTTGCCGTCCTTCAGATCGCGCTTGCGGGTTGACACCTGCCAGTTCGAGCCGAAGTTAATGCCGTAGGGCGGGTCGACATAAATCGTCTGGACCTTGCCCTTTAGCCCTTCTTTTTCGGCGAGCGAAGTCATGACCAACAGCGAGTCGCCCAAGATCATGCGGTTCGACCAGTTCTGCTCGTGGTGATAGAAGTCAATCAACTCTTCAAACTGGATGCCGTTGAAATCCGAAAACAAGTCGGTCTGTCCGGGTTGGCCTTCTTTGGCGGTTCGCCGGAAATCGTCGATGAGCGCCCTGGGATGAATCTTTTCCTGAATGTAAATCGGGACGACCGGAACTTCCAAATCTTGCGAGTCCTGTTCGTCCTTGCCCTTCCACACCAGTTGCGGGTCGAGTGAAGGATCGCGGGGGTAGAGCATCTTCTTCGGCTGCTTTTCATCCGCCGTCACAAAGTCGCGAAGCTCTTCCGTAGGAATATTCGTGCGCTTATCCTTGTGCTTGAGAGTTTCGACAGGAATAGACTTGGCGTTCTTGACAGCCATGAATTTCACTCCAAACGGACGTGTTAGGCAACTCCAGTGCCTCTCAGCGCCTCAATGGCCCCCTCGCCCCGCCGAAGATCTTCTCGATCAGTGGGTCGTTTTGTATCATTTGAATTCCTGGTTCACCACTGAGGCACTGAGCCACTTAGAACTTCATTTCAGCCTCGGCGCCTCAGTATCTCAGTCGTTCTGATTTTACGGAGCCCAGCACCGCGCGGATTGTGTTTGCGGCGTCCCACGGGTCTGAAATCTCGATGAACTTCCAGCGCCCAAACCCGCCGTGATTGTTGACGGCCTCTACCCACAGGTCACGCGCGGTTGACACCTTCGCGGCTTTGTCCTTGCGAGGCTCCCCGCTGACTTCCACAATGAGGTTTAGGAGATTGTCGCGCCCGTGGTTGTCGTCCAATCGAACGATGAAGTCCGGATTGTAACTGTGCTCAGCGCCGGTGAGTATATATGGAATTGCGAACCCGAGGTTCTGGTTCTTGACATAGCAAGTCACCTCCTCCATGTCTTCCAGCGTCTGCGCCATCTTCTGTTCCCAGGATTCGGTATCCGCGACCACATAATTGATATGGCATTTATCTTCCCGTGTCGCATACACGTTGCGTGTGGTGTCAAAATCCACGTAGCGAGTGGATCCTAGCTGATCGTATGGCCGGAAAATGGGCTTCAGAATCTTATTCTGATGTGTGGAGGCGACGATAGCCTTGTAAATCCGATCCCCAGCATCGTGTGCCAGCTCGATCAGGAGCAACATTTGGGGGAACGTGTTGTCCTTGCAGGTGACGCATTCGGCCAGCCAGCGGCGCGCGATCTCCAGAATCTGAGGAAATAACCACGGCTTGGTATTCCCGTCATCGTCGCGGAAATATTTCTCCAGGACCATCTTGGCGAGAAGAAAAGCCACCTCCTGCTCACGCTTCTGCTTGAGGTCGTCCAGAGTGTGGATGCTCGACTCTCCCACAATCGGCGCGTTTTCCGTCCGAGTAGGAATATCAACAGTTGAAAGAGCCAACTTGGAACTATCTGAAAACGCGGGCGCCAGACGCACGGCGCTCCAGTCGAATCGGTAGCCGATTAGCCGGGGAAAGGTGATCTCGCACTGGATCCGGTCCTCAAGGGCCCGCACTCTCTTGGGTGGGGGGCCGGGCTTGGGGTCACGCGCCGAACCAGCAGCGGGGATAAAGGAGAACGGCACGCCGTAAACTTCCGCGTACTCGGTGGGGTAGCCTTGGAAGTTGACTTGGTGGCCGTCTACCTGGGCCCGGCAGGGCTCGGGCACATAACTCCTTCTGCGTAGGCCGCGTCCGACCACCTGCTCGCATAGAAGCTGGGTCCCAAAAGCGCGCACCCCAAGGATATGGGTTACCGTGTTCGCGTCCCAGCCTTCCGTGAGCATGGAGACGCTGACCACACACTTGACCTGCTCGCCCAGCTTGCCGGGCTTCCCGACAGTATTCATGACTTCGCGGAGTAGGTCCTCGTCGGTTAACTTTTCTACGTCGCGGCCAGGGAAGCGCGTGCGATATTCGGCCTTGAACTCTTCGATCTGGACTTTTGCGATTTTCTTGAATGCATCGCTCATCCCCTCGCCGCTTTCGAGCTGCTCGCTATCGATTAGGATGGTGTTGGGCCGGTTGGACCATCGGTCCTCTTCGACATTACTGAAAATCGAAAGGGCGCCTGGAACCAGGACACTCTTACCCTTTGGAAGCTCCTTTTCCCAACCAGCAACGTAATCGAAGACCAGTTTCGACACGTTGGTATTGTTACAGACGACGATGAACACGGGTGGCGTTTGCCCGTACGCACGCGCTTCCTTGTTCTTCTCCCACTGGCGGTAATACTTCTCATAGTTCCCATAGAGGCTATGAAGGGCTCCCTGCAATTCCTTCGGGAGTTTGGGTTCGCCGGTTACGGCCTGCGTTCCGCGCCCTTTGCGCGGCAGGTGCTCGCGAATGCGCAGCCAGAGGTCGCGGTAGGTCGGCTGCTCGCCCGTCATGCTGTCGTCGGCCACGGGGACCCGGGGGACTTTTACGATGCCACTCTCGATTGCGTCAATCAGGGAGAAGTCGGAAACAACCCATGGAAAGAGAGTTCCTTCCGAATAGCCCGAACCGCGGAGGAAGAATGGTGTGGCTGAAAGGTCGTAAACAGCCTTGAGGCCGAGTTTCGCCTTGACGGCTTCGAGGCCCGAAATCCATATGCGTGCTTCCTCTTCGCGTTTATCCGCTTCTCGCCGGTCTTCACCGGTGAGTTTTTCCTCTTCGTCGGCAACCCGACGGCGGTAGCAGTGGTGCGATTCGTCGTTAATTACCACGATGTTTTTCTTCGTGCCCAACTCTCGGCAGACTCGACGCACCATTTCGTCCGGTGTTTCGGTGAAACCGTTCTCGCCGGACCCCTTCTTGAGGATTGCTTTGGTGAGTTTGCCCGCGTGGACGCGTTCTCGTGGCTTGAAGGCATGGAAGTTGGTGATAATGATCTTGGCCCTTTGGAGCGCCTCTAACATTTCCGGAGGAAGAACATCGCGTTCACGATAATAATTCTGGGGATCGTTGGGCAGCAGAACGCGTAGGCGGTCACGAATGGTGATGCCGGGGGTAACGATCAGGAATGTGTCGGAAAAGCGGGCGTCCTGAGGATTGGCGAGCTTGTTGAGGGCGTGCCAAGCAATGACCATCGCCATAACCACAGTCTTCCCGCTGCCGGTGGCCATCTTGAAAGCTATGCGGGTAAGGAGTGGATTGGCATCCTCGTTAGCACGCCGCAGGTCATTTTCGATCCACGCATCACCGTATTTTGCTGCAACCTCGGTAATGTAGATCGCCGTCTCAACTGCCTCGATTTGGCAGAAAAAGAGTGGCTTCTCACGGTTAGGATTAGACCAATAGTGGAGAAGTTGGTCCGTTACCTTCGTTACGGTCGAGCTTGGCCTTCCGCCGAGCCGCCATTTCTCCACCCGCGTTCGAATTTGGTTTACGAATCTGTTTTCCTCAACACGATCCTGAGTCCACTCGGTGTCGAGAACGAGTTGCTTACCCTTCTTTTTGGGTCTGGCAATCGGGATGAAATAGGAGCTGGTGCGGCGGGCTTCGATGATTTCGTCCGTAATACCTTCGTCGGTAAACTTGAAGTGCCGCCTGGGTTCGTCGAAGGGGGAGTTGATTACCGGATTTTCGATGACCAGTTGCCGCATTAGCAACCTCAAGACTTCGTTACAGCCGATGGGATTTTACTCGTTTGGAAAGGTATGTTCCAGATTATCTTATAACAAAAAGGTGGGGGGTGACAGGCAGGCCGGGCGAGATGTTCGCCGATGACAAAAGCATGCTGACTTTTCGTTAGATCCAACTCATAGGTGCCTGCTGGCTTATGGTCTCCTTCGTGGTGAGTATTTTTGCCAGAAGGAATGTGACCATTGAGTATGGTGACTGACTCATCGGTCGCCAGCGTCGGCAATAGATCTCACAAGCGCCCGAAACCTTTCTTCTATCGCTAGGGGGTCGGAAACGGGATACCCGAGCTCGATGGCCAAAGATTGAACTTCGGGCCGCCACGCTGGCGGTATTGTCGCTTCAGGCGGAAAGGCGTGTGTTGCCCGCTCGATGAAGAGCTTCTCAGCGGCACTGCGCAACTTTGAGAAATCCAATTTGCCCAGAAGCTCGATGAGAAGGATGTCGAGAATATCCCTGGCGCGACCTTGCGAATGCGGAGCTGTGCAAGCGTGGAGTTTTTGCGCAAGCTGGTCATTCAGACTTAGGCAGCGGATAGGCGAAGGTATGGCCAATCCCATTTCCGCGAGACCGCGGATTGCCGGCTCGACAAGGTCAATAATGCCTGACCCTGCTGGACCGAGATCGACATCAATCGTCTGCCATGCCCGAGTGCGATACTGAATGGCAACTTGGACACGGACCGTGTCCGCCATATCCATGCTCTGCGTTTGCGCCTTCAGCCGAAAAGTGAATTCATCGAACCCCAAGGCCACCGCCTGACCAAAGGCCTCCAGCCGGTCCGCGCGGGTGCCATCCAGCCCTAAATCTATATCCTTGGTGGCTCTTGCGGCTGTGGCAAAGCGAAGCTCTAGCGCCACGCCACCTTTCAAGTAGTAGGCCGTGAGGATACCTTCACTGACCGCACGTTCGAGGAGCCCACACAAAGCCAGGAACGATACCCAACGGCGCAGGCGCTCCTGATCAAGCCCTTGTTCGCGGGCAACTCGCGCCAAGGTTTTCTCTAGCCGTTCAACTCGCTTTTGATTCATTGTGGATCGCCTGGTGCGTCATAGCCTCACGTGACAGATCGTGCGAGTGGCGGTTTAGTGCCCGCCGCAATCGGGCCTCCTGCTGGGTATTCAGATAACCCTCCCGGCGAGCGTCCGCGATTGCCTGCCGGGCGAGATCGTTGCGATGGGTACTGGTAAGGAAATCTGTAATGGTTCGCTCCACCGTGGTAACCGGGACACCCTCGTGTTCGGTCAGATCGTGAGGAGCGAGGTTCGCACGGTGAATTACGATCCAGCTCGGCCTTTTCCGGCGAAGGCGCGCACGTTTGGGAACGGTAAGATGAACCTTTGCCGGGTTAACGTCGGAGAGCCCAAAAACCAGAAGGGCCGTCTCGTGTGAGAGCGCAGCCCGCTCCGGACCGTGGCTGGCTTGGGCCCAGAGCACCGCCTCGCGGTACTGTGCAAACCTGTCCTGGGGGTAGTGCTCAATGCGATAGACCCCCCGCGCCGTTCGCACCAGTCGCCCGCGCTGTGCCAATCGAACCAGAACAGAATCCTGAATGCCCTTGTCTCTGGCCTGCTTCGAAGTTAGCAAGCCGTCGTTGGCTTCCGCTATTTCGAACAGCTCGTCCATGCGGGTGTGCGGCATGGAGTCAGTATATGCCACTTGGACGGACGTTTGTCAATATAGTTCCATAATGGAATGATGTTGACCTAACAGGACGGCCCCAATTTACCCAGCCATTTGCCTCTCTCTGCCTACGCAGTAGCCACATTGCGACGTACGGCGGGGATTTCCACAGGTTTGCCCCTTGCTGCTACTGGTATCGTTCTACAGGAAGAGAACTACCGGACCTACAGGGGACGCCAGCAACGACTTGAGAACGCGCGACTTAGCCCCAAGCTGCGTAGCAATACTAACGCAGCAGGGTAGCGAAAATAACGGACGGGCGTAGCTAAATTAACGTGCTCGACTGTTGTAATTGGCTGAAGAAATGGGCGGGGTGGCGTAGCAAGATTAACGTGGATTATTCCGCGCACCGCTGGCGCTTCCACAAGGCTACGGTAGACGGGAGTTTCAGGGAGCAGGACAGATCGGACCTACACCACGCGAGGAAGCGATCACCAAAGCAGAGTGATCTTCGGATAAACGTGCGGGGCATTCGGGCCAAAGTGCGCGGACGGTTCGGAGCCACCGCCGCAGGGTGAGCCGGAATGTTCGCTCCAGAGGGTAATCGGCCACACCGAGTTGCTCTTTAAGGCTGCCCGGACCAACGAGCGGAATTCGTACCACTGCGCCGTGGTTCGTCCAGTTTTTCCATACGAGCCAGATATAAAAATCGAGTACACCAGGGGCGTGGGCGAGGGCGGCGACAATCTCCCGCTCAACAGGAATTCTGTGCGCATCGATTTCACGATAAAACGCCTCGCTCACTGTAATGGCGTTGTCATGCCGACTGGCAGAAGAAAGTTCATCTTGGGCGGTGTCGAACCAGAGCTTCAAGCCATCAAAGAAATGGAAGCGGCTCCAATCGAGGAAAGGAGCGGAGTGAGGCTGATCTTCGGTTCCGAAGAAAATGGTGGCGCCGAAGAGCCGTTTAAAACCTTCTACGAAGCGACGGTAGTGGGGGCCGTCTTTGGGAAGATGGAAAAAGTCGAGCATTTGGGCGGCAGAATCGAAATGAATCTCGCGGGACTTTTGCCGCAAGGCGAGCGTGGCCACCCAGATGGGGATGAGGCGGTCTTGCCCGAAGGGCAGTCCGAAGTCGGGATGGGCGACCACGTGGAGAGAGAATTTGCCGTTGCGCCGGCGGTGGACGAGTTCTGTAGAGGGCCGGCGACGAAGCGGGAGCCCGCATAAGACGAAGGGGCGGGCGTTGAAGGCGAGTTCTTGGCGCCCATTGGCACGCTGTTCGCGGACGAGACAGATGGATTCGACCTGCCTGAATCTCTGTTTGGTGATGCCAAGGTTGGGGAGGATTTGAGGTAGGATTTGAGGTAGGATTTGACCAGCGGTGGCGAAGGAGGGAGACAGAACGGTGGGCGATTGCGAAGCCTCATTCGGTAGCGGCAGCATGGCTCGCGGTGGCGAGCGAGGGGCTGTCGGGATGACAGGACAGGGTCTGGTGTGGCCGACACGCATCGTGCGGCGGGCGACTGTAACAGAACTGTACCAAAACCCTATCTATTTGGCAGAAAAGGGGATCGACTTCGAGCGAAGGCAGAATGCCCGAAAACACGTAAATGAATGGAAGGAAAAGGGATAGTAAATTGAGTGAGTTGGAGCCACTCTCCTCCGGAGCAACAGGTCGCAGGTTCGAATCCTGCCAGGCGTACCAACTATTTGAAAATAAGCCACTTATCATCTGATGTTGCATCCTTCAAGACTGCTACTTCCAAGCCCCGCTGAAAAACTAAGTCGTTGAATTAAAACAACTTAATTATCGTACCGAGCAGTTGCTTCAAAAGCAACAGACTACGGGTTAGAGTCCCTCCAGCCGTACCAGAATCAGCAGCTTACAAGCAGCGCTGCGCAGCAAGTAGCTCTCACCGTACCAAAAACAGCCCCTGATCAGTAAACGTACCAAAACTCGTCCGCAACTATTCAATAAACAACTAAGCCATGATCTGGGCGACGAAGTACCCTCGGGCTCAGGAAGAAAGTGTGTGGGGAAGTTACGCTTGTCGCGAGTTGGTAGGATATAAGTGGGTCAGTGTGCCTTCTGTGAGGGGCGCAGTCGCGGTTGATCGCCGGAAAATCCCGCGGCTTGCGAACGCTGGAGGATGACGGCGCCCGGGGCGTGCGGGTCCCGTTCGAGCAGTTCGCGGATGAGCGGCTTGAAGGGATCGAGCTTGCTGGGGCGAGGACGGCGGACCGGCGAAGGCACCGGAGTCACGAGATACTTTCTCACCGTGCGGGCGGCCAAGTGGAGTTTGCGGGCGATGCGGTGCGGCGACCAATCCTCGCCGCCGGCGAGACGATGAATTTCGTTGATCTGCTCAAGGCTCAGCATGGATGCGGTTATAAACCGCCGAGAGGAGCTACGCCAAGGGGAGTTCTTGGCAAGACGCCGGAGGCGCCGGCACGGGGTGGGCAGGGGATTGAAAGATCAGCACTTGGCAGGCAACCAAGTTGTTGTTTGCAAGTGTTGGGACCGATGCCCCATCGGTCAAGGCAGAAAGGAACACAGCGAGAGGTACGGAGAGATTCCGCTATGATGCGAGGGCCAAGGGCGGCGGCAGCCAAGGCCGACGGATCACTGGAGCTTTCTGAAGCCCGGTTGCAAGCATGGCCCCAGGTTCTTGTGCTCACGGCAGTGGTGACGGTGTTCTTTCGTGCAAGCGGGACAGGGAGTCGGAAGCCACGTGGTGCCGGTGATAATTGCGCCGGCGTTGCCGCTGGCACTCAGGTTGGCTGCAAACGAATTGTTGGGGATGATATGGGGCAGGCTGAAAGACCTGCTGACAATAAAAACAGCGGCGATCACTCATCAGGCGGCTCCGAGTCAGAATGCGATTGAATCATTCTGTTCGCAACCACCCTCAAACTTGAGTCGCCGCCCGAAAAATCACCGCATATAGAAACTGCTATAGAGTCATTCATGTCGCTTTGCGACACCCCAAAGCATGAAAATGGGTTCGAGATAGGTATATGATCACCTCGACCTGCGCAGAATGAAGGCCGAAAAAACTTGGCGTGGCAAGCCCGCTATAGAGTCTGGCCTGGACGTCGTTCCGAACCCCGAATTGTTGCCTCGCTCGAGCGAGAGCACGCGGAGCAGATTGCTAACCTTTTAGATGTCCTCCCGCGCAGGGAGAGAGGAGTTGATCATGGAAACCCTTATTTCTCGATGCGCCGGGTTGGATGTCCACAAAGAGACGGTGGAGGCTGACGTACGACGGATCGAACCCGGGGGGCACCTCCACCACCAGACCCGACAGTGGGGCATGATGACGAGGGACCTGGTGGCGATGGCCGACTGGATGGCCGCGCAAGGTGTCACGCACGTGGCTATGGAATCCACCGGAGTATTTTGGAAACCGATCTTCAACATCCTGGAAAGGCGTTTCACGGTGATGCTGGTGAATGCCCGACATCTGAAACAAGTGCCGGGGCGTAAGAGCGACGTACGGGACTGCCAGTGGATCGCGCAACTGCTGCAACATGGCCTGCTGAAAGGCAGCTTCATCCCGCCGCGTGCGCAGCGCGAATTGCGCGATCTGACGAGGTACCGGACGCAGCTGCTGGAAGAAAAGACGCGCACGGCGAATCGGATTCACAAGGTGCTGGAAGACGCCAATCTCAAGCTTGCGTCGGTGGCCAGCGACATCCTGGGAGTTTCGGGTCGGGCGATGCTGGGGGCCTTGATCGAGGGCGAAAAAGACCCGGTGAAGCTCGCCGCTTTTGCGCAACGAAAGTTGCGCGGCAAGATCCCCGAGTTGGAGAAGGCTCTCGAGGGGCACGTCACCGAACACCATCAGTTCATGCTGCGGCTCCTGTGGAAACAACTGACCCAGGAAGAGGAACTGATCGCGGAATTGGACGCCAGGATCGAGGGGAAAACGTGCCCCTTTGCGGCTGAGATGAAACGCCTGGACGCGGTCCCAGGCGTCGATCGCCGGGTGGCGGAGGTAGTGTTGGCAGAAATGGGAGCCGACATGAAGCCCTTTCCCAGCCATGAGCATCTTGCCTCGTGGGCCGGGATGTGCCCCGGCAACGAGGAAAGCGCCGGGAAACGGCGGAGGCGGCGCATTCTGCCCGGCAACCGCTGGCTGAAGCAAACCCTGGTGCAAGCAGCCTGGGCAACCAGCCACGCCAAGAACACCTACCTCGCCACTCAGTATCGGCGACTGGCAGGGCGCCGAGGGAAGAAGCGAGCCTTGGTGGCGGTAGGCCACTCGATGCTGGTGATCTTCTACCATATGCTGAAAGAGAGTAGGACTTACGCTGATCTCGGGGGTGACTTCTTTGACCGTCTGGAGCCGGTACGCCTCACCCGCTACTACGTCAAGCGCCTCGAGGCGCTGGGCCATACGGTCACGCTTGAAACCCTCGTTGGTGGCTAATCGAAATTTTCGGAGCAGTTTCCTACCGCGTCCCCGCCGATGGGGCTGCTGCCAATCAAACCGGCAGCAGTGCTGCTCTCTTACACCGGCGCCAACACTCCATCACGCCGAAAGGAGCGTGAAGGAATCCCTTGGCGAACATGGAGATCGCCACAGATGAATTTCGGTAGACCGCCTCGTATGTGGTGACGCGAGGGATGCAGGATCTTACCTACGATCACACTGGGTAGGTGCCCCACTTCAGGGCCGCTCTAAACAGCGCCGCGATATTCTGCGGAGGCATGTTAGGCTGAATACAATGAATGCTGGCAAAAACATATCCACCACCGGGCGCAAGATCCTCGATCCGCTTGCGTACCTCCTCCTCAACGTTTTCGGGCGAGCCCTGGGTCAGGATAAGGTTGTCGCAACCCGCACCCCAGAATGAAAAACTGTCTCCAAACTCGGACTTTAGCCGCGCACTATCCATATTGCGTGCCGTGACTTCCACCGGATTCAGAATATCGATCCCCACATCCCTGAGATCACTTAAGAATGGGTAAATGTCTCCATCCGAATGAAGATAAATCTTCGCATCCGTCAGCCTCCGAATACAATTCACGAGTTCCTTGTGGCGAGGTTTGAAGATTGCACGATAGATCGTCGGAGACATGAGCGGACCCTCGGAGTGCCCGAGGTCGTCGTTGATCTTGACAACATGGACATACCGGCTGATTTTTGTGAGCATGATCGTCCAATATGTAACTTGCCAGTCTAACAACCTGTCGGCCAGCGCGTGAACAAACCTTCGATTCTCGACTAGATCACAGAGGGCATTTTCAATGCCGCGCAGTGCAATGATGTGCTCCCAGATTCCGAAAGGATTGTTGACCAAGATCGCCTTATCAGTGCCCTCGTGAAGCTGCCTGACGGATTCCTCCTTCCCCCGATAGCGTCCCGGATCATAGGGGTTAGGCCACGGGTAATGTTCTAGCACTTCAAGCGTCGGTTCCTTGAGAGGATGGTCGAGATACTCATAGTAGGAGCAGCCCTCCGGCTGATGATAGCGAATGCTCCATTCGTCAACGTAGCTATTTTTTTGAGGATCCAGCTGGAGGTTCCATGCATCCGGCTTTCCTGGATCGACAAGAGCCACATCGGCGCCGAACAGGTCCTGAATGGATTGGCTCGGAACAACCTGCTGCGTCATCATGCTCTGAAGCCTTACAGGATGGTCTCTCAATTTCAGGTGGGCTGCCAATAGTTCGTGCGCCTGACGATGGATCAAGGTGTTAGAACTACCGCCGAAATCAATTGGAACGCGGTCCGGCTCCCGATGGTTTAGCGTGCGAATGACGCGTTCTCTAGAAGTGAGTGAGGTAGCCATCGGATGTGGTCCTGCTTGTGTAAGACGTGGAAGTGATCTCGCCTCCAGGTCGTCAGGCCTGCTCTGACGGGCGCTGCCTCGTGACCGATGGTCGTAGGTTGCTCGACCTCATACGGCCGCAGCCCGGATTCTGAAAGGTAGCGAGAACTACATAATAGATCCGGTGTTCCAAAAGTCGCTGCGAGCACCCGCTGGTTCCCGAAGCGGGTCAAGAACTACCCATTGGTGCCTTGATCCACACCCTCCTTTAATCTCTAAGGAGCTCGTTGTGTCGCGACCCACCTCCGATTCGCAGGAGACAATCATGAACGGGCTGGCCCGTACGTCAACAAATACGAGCCGGGTTGCCGCGAGATGGAAACACGGAGAGCTCGGATCAGTTTCGCCCCCGAAATGCGTTCCGTGCGACCGTCGTTTAGCGTCAGATCGTAGATCCTGCTCGGGCTGACGCCGCGCAGGCTCAGGTCGGCCACTTCCTGCTCACTTTGGTCATTTCGAAAAGCCAATACCATCCCCCTGTCCAGGTCGGCGCGGTGGAACTGGTATGCGTTCCACCCATCCGGGTCCGTGGAACGGGGCAGCAGTGGGTAGAAATCCCCTACGCCCAGGTAGCGCAAGCGCTTCATTTCCGCGATATGTGCTCGATGGGCTGCTTCGTGCCCGGGAAACTTGGGGTCCCAGGGATTCCATAGGCAATTGGCCACGCCGGGAAGCATGGTACGGAAAGCAAAGGGGTCGTCTCCCATTTCGCCGACTCCGCCGGCACCGACGTAATTACCCGGCAGATAGAGGCTGACACCATGAACGAAACCTTGATTAGCTAGAGGGTTGAAATAGCAGTCTGAGTTCCAGTAGGTGTGGCAGCGGCTCAGGCTTTCCAGGTCCATGCGGCGCCCGCCACTGGCCACACAGTCGATGATTACTCCCGGGTAACGGGCGCGAATCGCGTCCAAGACGCGGTAGTATCCTTCTACGCAGCGGATCTCTGTTATGCCAGACCGGTCCGCCCCATCGGCTCGCTGCCAGAAAGGCAGCGGATCGATGTTGAAGTCATAGATGATACAATCGAGTGGCACCTTTTCGATGAACTGGGAAATGAGATCGATGGCCCAGTCTTGCACCACGGTCAAGCCAAAGTTGACAAGGTAGAAAGAGCCCGCGGCATTCTCCCTAACTAAGGCCGGTGCGCGGAGCAGCCAGTCTGGGTTCTCCCGGTCCAGCTGAGAACCGCTGAAAGCGCGCTCTGGATCGAGCCAAAGGCTGATTTTGACACCCGCCTCATGGGCTGCGACGCCAATTGGTCGTAGGCCGCGCGGAAAGCTGTCGGGGCGCGGCACCCATGTCCCGACGTTCCTCTCCCAGCCTAACCACCCGGGGTTAGTGTCTTCCTTCGCGTAACCCCCGCCGCTCCACCCTGCGCAGATGTCGACGAGTTCGCAGCCTAGGGGCGCAAAGGTACGGACGATAGTGAGGTACTTCCCGACGTCTTGTTGAGATCCGTCCCTGAATGCGAAGAAAGGATGGAAGCGAACGTGGGGCAACGGCTTTTGGCCTGCGATCGTGGGTGTGTAATGCTCGTAGATCAAGCGACGGAGTTGGTTGTGGCCTTCGATGCGATCACCCTGCCAGCCCAACAGCAAGATCCGCGGCGTTCGGATGCTCTCTCCAGGGCGCAGCACCAGTCGGAGCGTTTGTTGGCCCGCCTTCAGCGCGACCTCCCCCCCTTCGAGCCGTTCGACGCAGAGCTGCCACTGCCCAGACCAGCCGATGGCCCCGAGCAATCCCGCGTCGCCCCACGCCAGATTGAAGTATGGGAAGCAGCCATTCGATGAGCGTCCGCCATGCGGTGCCAGCACGACGGCTCGGCCTGCAATCAGCGGCGTGACTAAAGGCCGGAAGTCGTCGATCTCCGCCTCGCTCCCCTTGCTGTGGTGCAACACAACCGGGGCTTGTGATGCCAAGACGACGTGTATGGCCAGAGGCAACACTTGTTCCAGGATCGGCGTATCTTGCGAGCCGGTGTTGCGGAAGCGAAGCACCCAGTCCAGAGCAGGGTAGCCCGTGAAGGCCGTCAGCTCGCAGGCAACCTCGATGGCGGTGGTCGGGTCGCGGTAAGTAACGGTACGACGGAAGCACCCGGTAGAGGCGACGGTTTCTCCATCGCGACGCTCCCACGCAGGCAGGAGGTCAGCGGAGTGCCGGCCTCCGTAAACAAAAGAGAAACGTGGGACGTCTGAATGACCGTCTACAAGCTCGGCCCATGCTGGCCCCCATGTCGCGCCGCGATGCAGTTCGTGTGGCCTATTACTCTGCCGCGCCACGGGACTTACTGCCAGCAGTCCGGCCAACTGCAGTAAGGCGCGTCTGGAAAAGCTATTACTTGATTGTCTTTCTTTCATATTCTCCTTGAGACTTACCAGCCATCCAGCAGTTGCCTCCCAAACACCCGTGCTTTGAGGAAAGCGGAAAGATCACGGACCCTGGAGAGCTGCCGCATATGGCCCCGGTCGAAATTGAACCCCCTATTTCTCTAACCTTCTGGTCGGCTGATTCCATCTACGCCAATTGGTCGCTTCGAATACGATTGTGTTGCTGACATATTTGTCGACATTTCAGTTGAAATGTATACGACCCAGAGAGTGGCTTGTCAAGAGTTATTTTGGCGGAGCTTTCCGACGCATCATCGCGTCAACACGCGAGCCCGCCTGCAAGAATTGGGCGTTGCCGTATCGACGATTTTTTGCGGATCTAAGCAACTCAAATCGCTAGCAGCCATTGCATGGGGCGATTGCGTTAATTCTTCTGGGTTGGTCTTGGGGGAACGAGCTTGCCAGCCGGGGCCGCTTCCTTCTTAGATTCGTCAAGTGCAACGTAGAGTGCCTTGGTGGCTTTGGCGTTGTTTGGGTCGAGGCGGAGGACTTCCCGGAGCTCCCCCACGCAATCCTGCCACCGTCCCAACCGGCACAAAGCCAGTCCATAATTCAAACGGAGCACGACGTCTGCGGGGTCCAGTTCGAGCGCGGCCCGGTACCTTTCCAGCGCTCCATGGATGTCCCCCGCTTGCTCGAGCGCCATACCGGCATCATTCAAATCACCTATGGCTTGGCCCGTGGCGGCCACTTTATTTCTTGTTTGGATCAACTTAGACAGCCGGTCATCCACGCGAGTAGCCTCGCCTTCTTGCCCGTCTCTACGGAAGGCTAACGCGAGGTTGTACAGGTTAGCGCGATCCTCGGGCTCATGCTGCAAAGCCTTCTTGAAGCAACCGATCGCTCTGTGCGGCTGGCTGTCTTCGAGGTACTGGAGGCCCAACCGGTATTGAGCCTTTTCATCGTCGGGTTGTAGTGCAACGGCCCGCTCCAGCGCTTGCTGCGCCCCCTTTGGGTCACCCTGAACCCGTAGAACTCCACCGAGATCAGACCAAGCCTCGGCGTAGTCAGGCTGCAACTTCACTGCAATCTCGAGCTCCAACGCCGCTCTCCCCATTTCCTTCTGCGCAATCCAGATTCTCGCCCGCAGATAATGGGAGTACGCTGCCGGGTGGGTATCGCCTTGCAATTGGATGGCGCGGTCCAGATTCACACCTGCTAGCCCGAAGTCCCCAGCTTGCGCTAGGACCAGTGCGAGATTAACTCGTGCCTCTACTAGATTGGGGTCGAGCTCAAGAGCTTTTTCGAAGGCTTCACGCGCCGCCTTGATCTCGACGAAACGGCTCAGTGCCATACCAAGGCTGTTATATCCCTTGGGCGAGTCCGGCCTTAGGCGCACAGCCTCGACCAATTGCTCTAGAGATTCACTGCGCTTCCCCTGAAGGGCGAAAGTGCTTCCAAGGAGGATGCGGGCGTCGAAGTTGCGCGGATCGTCCGCGACGACTTGCCGTAGCACAACCGCCGCTTCTCCCAGCCGGCCCTTTGCGAGCAAGTCCCGTGCGCTTTGCATAGGCGCTTGCCCTGCGGCTGCTGGACATGCCAACAGCAACACGATCAAGAAACCCACGGCCTGCTGGTTCTGGAAACGTACGCGTGGCCTCGACGACGCCAGTTTGATGGAAGGGCTGGCGGTTGGACGTTGTTCATACAAACCTCTCGAAGCAAAACCTGCTAGCCTACTTTTTGCGAACTTCCCGAGTTCCTTGCGGTGGATTCTCTTCGAATTCATTGCAGAAGCTCTTTGATCGACGCGAGGTTCGACCCCTACGAATGCGGACAATCAGGAGACCGACGCTTGTTCAGGGTTGGACCCTCGGCGGGTGATCACCTCCCGCGTCGACCCTCGTGAGGCGTGTTAGGCAAATGCATACTCGCGCCGTGCTAGCCGTTCTCGAACTCCGGAACCGATCATAGTCGGCTTGCGCCTTGGAGGCAAGGGCTCGGTGTTAGGATTTCCACCTCAGACCAGGGCACAGAATCAATCTGAAGATTTTCTGCACATTCGGCAAACGGCACTTGGAGTTTAAGTAGCATCGATGTAGCCGTACGAAGGATTTGCTGGTCGGGAGGGCTCAGCCCCGTCTCTCAGACTCGCAGGAGAACCCACGTTCTTACGTAAGGATTCCCTGGTCGAAGCAGTGACTGAGCTTGAAACCGACCACAGCTCCTCGCGAAAGATCGACGCTCGGCATCGGCAGACTGGGTGATCTAGCCAAGTCGAACTCGTATTGTCGCTGTCTCGAACGGCTTCAACGAGATCTGAAAGACCCCATCCGTTGATTTCAGTGAATCACCGTTCTGTTCCCGGCCATCGCACTGGATCACCGCCGACAAGGTCCGATTCGGGAAGAGGAGGCTGACTTTTGCCCTGGTTTCGAGTTGCGCGCCCTCATGCAGGCGCAAGATCACACCGTCAGCATCTTCAGCAATTTTGAAACCAGACAGATAGACGTTTTCCGGCTCAATCTCGATGAAGCCCCGCGATGATTCCGGCCACTGCCCTGGCCGGGCACCCTCGACCACAAAAGCGCGCAACGGGCTCATGAAACTCCAGCCGAAATGGTGCGCGTCGTTCCATGTCCAGTCGACGCCGTGCGTGGTGACGGCGTAACGAAACAGGTAGTTCCCCTCCTGCGCCCACGGGGCGTTCACATCCTGATCATTCAGCATGAGGAGCGAGTACAGCCATCCGTTGTACAGCCAGTCCTCATGTTGCATGGTCAAGCGGGGCAGCCATTTCCCGCTGTGAATGCCTCCGAGTTGTACCAGCGGTGCATCCGCCGACGACCAGAGCATGCCATAGTCCGGACGCGAGATCGACAGAAAATGCCCCACGGCGTAGCTGTCACGATGCGAGCCGGGAATCTGGTCCACATCAGGCTCCATGATGGCCCCTGGAATGTCAAGCCTGTAGGTATTGTGGTGCCCGCCAGTGAGTGGCATCTCGATCTGCCTTTGTCGGGAGTCCTGGACGGCGAACGGGAATGAGTACAACATCATCTCCTTCGCGTACACCGGATTCTTTTTCACGCGGTTATAAAAGTCGATCCGGCGTACGCCCGGATACAGCATGATCTCGTTCTCGAACCAGGCGATATTCTCGATTCTCCCAGAAACCCTTATACTCGAGTACACCGCTCCGCTAGCGCCGCGCGAGATTTGTGCGTTTTCCAGTGGCAATTCAGCCAGAAGCTGGTGTTCGCGAAGGGAGAGTTCCTTGTTGAGACGGTAGACCACGCCGTTGAAGCCGTGCTCCGCCTTCGAGTCAACGAATTCGTGCTTTACTTCCTTATCAAAAAGGCTCGACACCGATCCATATTTCGATTCGAAAGTCAGCTTGTAGAATTGGTTCTCTAAACCGTCTTCGGTAACGCTCACCCCGGCTTCGACCGTCGCGGGGTTTCCAGGTTCGATCGAGTAAGTGCGGTATCCCAGGGCCGGGACTTCAACGGCCAAAAAGACCACTATGTCGGTTGCGTTCTTTCCCTTCTCGATCTGAGCAGCCACTTCTCGCCCCGTCGCAACGTCGACCAAACGGAATGGTTCTCTGACGCCTTGGGGCGCCGGCATTCGAACGATGTCGCTGCGCTCGAAGGAGAGTGGATTCCAAACCACTACCGATAGGGGTGCACGGGTTGAGATGCGACGACAAAGCGATTCCAGTACCGCGGCCTCAATTTTACACGTCGCTGTGTGTGCGGAATCGATGAAAGCCTTCTTTTCACTCCAATATTGACGGGCGCCTCCCTCGCTTTCGTCCTTATAGATATTGCCTTTGTCTGACCAGCCGAAAGTGTGTTCCTCCCAGCACAGCAAGTTGTGATAGGCGCGTAGGAACTCCTCGTTCCTAGCTGTGTCTTCCGCCGTTAAATACGCCAATGTGGAAAGCCTCTCGACGTCAGGAAGCATGTCCTCCATCTGCCGGCCCAGGGCCGCACCGTTGGCCTCTGCTTGCTGTGTGTCCACCCACGAATCGGGTGCGCCACCTCGAAGCCTGGGCACGCGGTCCTTATTGGGCCGCCCTTCGATGTAGTGGAAGAACTCGCCGGGAGTCGCCAAGCGAAGCCGCGGATACGCCCATAGCTCGTTCCACCCCTTTACCGCGTCCGCCAGGTCGCGCCAAGGCGGGTTGAAGTCCTGCGAGACTTGCATGAGTATCGCATCGAATGGATAGGCTCCCCGCTCGTAGCGGTCGAAGTACGGCGCGATCTTCACTTCGCCATCGCTCAGCATGTAGGAAGATTTCATTTCGCGGTCAAATTCTTGATAGTAAACGACCGTGTGAAAGACCAGCACCTCGCCACCCGACGGGCCCTCGATGTAGTAGAGCATCGGCATGTCATCTGGCGCATTGCTGCGGGCCCCGTTGGCCCCGTGAATCAAGTAACGCAAACCCGACTTCGCCATCACGTCAATCAGGCCCCACGTATAGCCGGGGACGTCGTCCAGAATGCCGTACTCAGAGCAGATTCCGAAGTCCCGCCGCACGTTGTTGGTGGTGTACTGCACAAACCGGTGAAGAGTCTCCAGGTTCATGAAGTCTGTCTCGGCTTGGGTATAGAAACCAGCTAATGACATCCGACCCTTCTTTATCCAATCCACAATCGCTCGCGTGTCTTCTTCCTGGCTGGTTCGCCGGTAGTCATCGAAGGTTAAGCCGCATTCAATGTTCCAGCGGAACTTTGCATCGTCAGGGTAGTCGTCCGTTTCCCGACACATCCGCGACGCAGCGTCGATAAACTGCGCGTACTGCGGCCTTAATTTTGATGGAAGATCCGCGAAGCCAAGGTCAGTGTGGGACTGGTGGATCATATAGATCTCCCAGCGGCGGACCGGCCGCACTCCGAAAGATGTTTCTTGCCGTCTGGCCCCGGCTTTCAGCGTGAACTCCGCAATTTCCTCCTGCTCGACCGGCACTACAGGCAAATAGTACTGGCCACGGATTCTCTGCAATCGCGCGACCTCGAAAGAGTAAGCCCGCTTTCCGATACGGACGTCAATTGTCGCAGAAGGGTCGGCCCCTGGCTCCTCGACCAGAAGTACTTGGCGCAAGTCTCTGCCCTCGCGAGCATAGAGGTGGCTCGAATGGACGTGAAAGCAGTTATCTCGTGGCAATGACTGGCCATGCGCCGGGACTCCCGTGCTGCAAGCACCACAAGCGGCGAGGAGGTTACGTATGAAATCGCGTCGGGTCTGATAGTGGTTCATAAACGCCTTTTCATTTCCTGATATGCGATGTTCGTCGAGCTATAAAGAGCAAAAGCAAGACCGAAACCTCATGGCCGCTGGTGGAGGATTTCAATTGTTACTCGCGGGAAACCAAGGGTCTTTCTGGTGCGGCCTCTTTGGCTTTTGCACCGGAAAAGTGAAAATCTTGAAGTCCGCGAGCTTCTGCGCCAGAATAGCTTCCGGCCGGACGCCCCTGGCCTCCATTAATGGAACGCTCTTGCCTGGCATGTTGAAGATACTTGAACCTTTCGCGGAAACCTCGTCGGGGTTAGTGGCCGCGACGGCGGACGCAAGCCAGCGTTCGGAGAACCACATTCTTGTGGAGGGTCCAGGAGTTGCTCCAAGTTGTTCAAGCAAACCAAGCCCCCGCCCGTTCTTGTAAGACCCGCGAGCATAAGAGGTCTAAGCTTAAGGTTTCCTTTTGTCTAAGTCAGTATTCAGTCAAAGGCCACAGTCGGCTTGTTGATCTCGAGGGTCCATCGTCTCTGTTTGAGTTGCACGCGGAAGCCCCAACCGGACGCTGGCTACGAATTGTATGCACCATACACTCTGCGCGATTCAGGCCAGACCGCCCACGCCGGCATTAGCGCGGGAAATTCAAAGTCTGCATGAAATCGATGCGCGAGGCCGTCAAGCCGAGCGGCCTCGCGCATGAGCCCTTAGAAAGTTAAGCGGAGAGCCAGTTGGATCTGCCGCGATGGATTTACTGTGCTGGTGACAAAGCCCTCTGCGGGGTCGCCAACTAGCGAGTCCGGCACCGCGTAGTTCTGGATGTTGAAGATGTTGAAGAACTCCGCCCGGAATTGGAAATTCATCCCCTCGCGCACACGGAAGTTCTTGAAGAGCGAAAAGTCTGCTGTATACACGGGCGCTGAACGCATCGTGTCTCGCCCTAGGTTCCCGTAGCTGTATGAGGGGACTGCGAAAGCACTCGGGTTAAACCATTCGTCGCTTGTGGGGTGCGACACATGTGGGTCTCCCACTAGATTCGGGCGCGCGTAGTTCCACCACGAGATAGTGTTGCCGACATTGGCCACATCGCCGGCGACCGACATGGAGTAGGGCTGACCTGACCGAAGCTGCACTATCGCATTCGTCTGCCAGTTGCCCAGAAGCCAACTCGCCGCCCCATGCTGGTCGAAGTATTTTTTCCCTCTGCCAAAGGGGAGCTCATACACGCCGCTCATCGACAGCATGTGAGTGATGTCATACCCGGACACGCTGTAGCTTGCCCCTTGATGGTAATAGTCCTGTACGCCGCCGCCGCCGCCGTTCTCTGCATCAAACCAGCCGCTGGTTCCTGTATCCATGCTTTTCGACCAGGTGTATGACAGCAAGTAGTAAAAGCCCTGGGCCAAGCGGCGTTCCAGTTTCACTTCCAAGGCGTGATAGTTTGCCAAGCCGGCGGACGTGCCCATGAAGTTCGAGCCGGGCCACCACGGGAAAGGCCTCAGGGCTTGTACCTGGGCCGTCGTCCCTGGGCCTGCCGTTGTGGCCGTGTTCCATAGGCCTGTTTGGTCCAGACGGTCCGAGTGACTCCCCATGTAGCCGATTGAAAGCGCAAGATTGCTGGTCATCTGGCGCTCAACCTCCAGGTTCCACTGCTGGGACCTGGCGTCCTTATGGTTGGGGTCAAAGAACCAATTGACTTGCTCCCAGGGGTCAGCAGACGGAAGAGCGACCCCTATCTTCCCGAAAGTCTGCTCGATACTCGTCAGTGGTTGGCCCAACTGATTGTAGGTCAGCATGCTCCACTCGCCAGATGCTGCCGGCCATGACCCGGCAATACCTCTCCAGTCCTGCATCAGCCCGGACAGCGGGTCATAGACTATGCCGTAGCCACCGCGTACCACAGTCTCTTGATTGAGGCGCCAAGCGACCCCGACTCTCGGTCCCCAGTCGTCCAACTCCTGCTTCGGTCCCCAGGATCTTCCATTCGGGGAAAGCATTATGTGGTCGCCGTTGGGGATCTGCGACAGCGGCGCGGGCAGGCAAGGCGCCACGACTCCATTGCCGCAGACAGGCGGCATCTTATCCAGCCCAATCAAATAATCGCCGGTCTCCGCGTCGGGCCCTCCGACAAAGGTCGACGAATTGCCTGGACTGAAGGGACGGCGAAGATCGAGCCGCAAGCCATAAGTCACTGTGACGTTGTTGCGCAGCCTCCACTCGTCCTGTGCATATGGCCCCCAGATGGCATAAGAAGTGTTTAGAGCAGAGGCTGAGGTTATGTTCGTTTGCGAGGGCAACCCGAGCAGCGCCGAAGCCAGCGATGCTCCGGTCGTCCCCGTTAGCTCCGGATTATTGGTCGTGTCGTTCGTGAAGGTGTAGGTGCCAGCCGAGGCTGTGTTCAGAATAACGCCATTTGATATGTACTGCACTCCGAACTTGGCATTGTGTCGCCCGTGCACCCAAATCAGATTGCCCGAGGCAAAAGGAAAGAGATTCCTGCCCTGTGCGTATGGAGAGTCAATTCCAGCGCTGCCCCAGGGTGATGCAAGTGCAATTGTACTACCGTCGGGGCTAGTCATTCCTAACCCCAACATAGTGGTTAGTCCTGCGCTGTTGTTGTCATAATCGTTGACTCCCCGTCTGGAGACTCCCCCCCGGGCTTCCAGGATCAGCATGGGGCTGACGGTATGGTTCCAACCACCCCCAACGTTGTCGCACGTGAACTTAGTACCCGTGCTTCCCAGGGTTGAAGTCGGGGAATTCCGCATGTAGTCCATCCGGCTCCAGCGGAAGAATATGCTGTCCTTGTTGCCAAGTTGTTCGTCGATGCGACCGTTGAACGTGTCGGCATTGTTAAGATTGGGAAGCGTCACCAGGTCGTTGTGGACTGGGTCACCGACCAAGTTAGGCCGGTCGAAGTAGGTCTTTATGAAAGACACGACTTTCTGATCTATACGTGAAGCAGGAATCATGTTCGGGCAGCCTGCAGCGTTCGTACAAGCTGCGTTGTAATTGGGACTGCTGGGATCCGATGACGCGGCGAATTGGGTACGGAGATATTCACCGGCTTTGTTAGGGTCGGCTTGAGTAGTTGACGGGTCAAAGATATTCTGATTGATAAGGGAGTGCGAGAAGTCACCCCCAAGCTCCTCGTCAGTAGGCACGTAATAGCGGGATTGGGCAGCCTGCGTGTAGCGCCAGCCTTCGTAACCGAAGTAGAAAAAGGTTCGATTGCGCCCGTTATACAGTCTGGGTATCATGATCGGGCCGCCCACCGTGCCGCCGAACTGGTTCTGGCGGAAGGGCGACGGGCCGCTGCGGAATTCATCCGCAAAAGGGTTGCGGGCGTCAAACCAGTTATTGCGCACGAATTCATACCCGCTCCCGTGGAGACTGTTCGTTCCACCCTTCGTGATCACGCTAATCACCCCGCCGAGGACGCCGCCATACTCCGCCTTGTCGTTGTGCATCTGCACCTTGAACTCCTGGATGGAATCAACGATAGGCGAGACAACATAGACGGTGCTACCGAGGTCGGTATCCAGGAGGCCGTCCGCGTAAGTCAGAGTTGAACGGGTCCACTGACCTGCCAGCGGGGGCAAGGAGAAAGCCGTTGTGGGCATGGCCAGCATATCATTCAAGTTCGACGCGGCTTGCGACGTGGTGACCGGCGTCACGCCGGGAACCATCGTCAGGAGCTGGCTGAAGTTGCGTCCGTTGAGCGGCAATTCATTAGTGGCTTTCTGCCCCACCACCGTGCCTATTTCGGAGCTGGCCGTCTGAACCAAATCAGCCTCCGCTTTCACCTCCATACGTTGCGTCACGGAACCAATTGAGAGCGTGACGTCCTGGGTAAGGCTCTGATTGACGTCAAGTCGAATGCTCGGGACCACGGTGGGCTTGAATCCCGCCTTGGTCACGGTAAGCCGGTACATGCCGGGCTCCAACAACTGAAGTATGTAGTAGCCACTCGCGTCGGATTGCCTGGTGTGCTTTACATTGGTCTCGACGTTGATGGCCTCCACCTCGGCTTCGGGAACCGCTGCGCCGGTCGGATCCACTATTTGCCCCGCAATCTCAGCGGTAGCTGTTTGACCGCGAGCTGTGGGTGAGCATATAAGGCACGTTGCAATAAGCAAGTAGAGCAAGATGCAGTGCTTACTCATGTTTATCTCTCCTTTGAGTCGACTCTCTCGTTTTGGGCTGTGTGAGACCTAGACGGCTAATCGCATGCCATACTTCCCGACGCTTGGGCCCAGCTCGTATTAGCAGTTGACATTCCCCGGCGTCTTCGCTTTCGCAACTGAACAACCCTGCTTTAGAGTTGGAAACTGCGAGATTTGAGTTGCTGGGCATCGAGGGATTCGGACGGCCGCCCTAGCCCGAACTCTCGTTCTCTGCTTTGCGACCCGTTGACCGACGCTCGAAACTGCCATCTTCATTTAGGAACTCGTGCGCAGCCTTCTATACCATCATCAGTAACACTTGTCAAGTATTTTTTCGACACGCTTGTTGACACTAGTGATGACACAACTCCTGGTCCGGAGCATTACCTTTAACCCTTCCGCCTTGGCCAGGAGCTCTTATCCGCAGACCTGATCGCCAGCTTTATCGCGGCGGTCAAAGTGCGCTAACATTGAGCATCGAAGTGCTTCCGTGCTGTCAGGGCTTAGCTTTCATCCCGACTCCGTGGCGCGGAATGCTATCCATATTCTGCTAAGCAGAGCACAACAGTCCCGAGCTCGGAAGCCTTCTTGGCTCGCCTTCAACCCCTCTGTTGTTTCGGAGTGCCGACGCGTCTCGCGGTCCTGGTGGTGATCTAGGCCTCCGGCCATCTACTCGCCGACTGTGGCGACACATCATGGCGCGATCGCTCTCTGGGTAGCGGGCTGACACATATCGCTCGTTTGTGGCTTCAGCCGATCCCAGAGCTTTAGTTGCCACGGCATCCTTCGAAGTCAGCGTTCCGTCAGTGCCAGGCGGGATTGTGTTCACCATAAAACGGCCCGTCTCGGGTTCCTACAATGCGCGCTATTGGTTCATCGCCTCGGGCGTAGCGGTATAGCCTCGGCTGGCCTGTCCTGCAACTTGCCCACTGTGACCTAGGATAATGTCGACAATGACGTTGACAATTATAGAAACCCGAATTATTCTACCTGGCCTATAGCGGTGCGACAGAATAGTACGTCGTTATCATTACTGGTGAAGTCGCTGGGATTGCGCTTGTATGCATAGTGACGGCGCGCTATGGCGGTACACGGATTTGGTGAAGAGTGGAAGATGACGCTTGCATCGCCGAAAACCGGCGAGGGGCCCCTGAGCGGCTTTGCGGGAGAGTGCTGTTGTGCCTGGTGGCGGCGTAGCTCGCCACGCAGTGGGGCAGGGTAACGCAAGTTCGAATGTGTTGGTGGTGACAACTGGGGGAGATTTACTCAGTGCAGCTCTCGGCTGGGAGTCTTGGGCTAATTGGCCACTGGCTGCGGGAATTCTTTGATCGAGCCAAGGCGACCAAGTAGCGGTGCGGTGCGCCGGGCCCCTTCGGCTGTGTTTGAAAGTTTTGAGGGCACGCCATACTCTCGCTGCGCGTCACCCTTGCTTCGAGCCAAGGTGAGAGAGGGTTAGACGGTGTGGTCGGCAGGTGGTGCCCGATCTTCGGGAGGATCAGCATGACCAGCACGTCGAAGAGAATCATGTCGGCATCTTGGCGGGTATTCTTTTTGGCAGTCGGCGTTCTCCCCGCCCTTGGACAACAGGTGGGGACCTACGGTTCGCGCACGGATGTAACCATTCTGCAGAAGCCACGCCCGGCTCTGAGGATTATTGCAGGCAATCTCGTGTATGAAGAGCATCTCTACAAAGGCGGACTGCGTACGCGTAGCTGGTCGCCCACTGGCATTATCAAGCCAAACTTCTACATGGAGAAGAACGAGCTCAGCTTCTGGCAAGGTGAAGAGTTGCCAGCAGCGGACGAACCCATCGCATGCTCGTTCGGACTGTCGGTGGATGGCCAAGATTTGTGGGACGGGTGGGAGTGGGAATCGGCCGAGGAAAAACCTTGCGAGCGCACCGGCTGCCGCCATGTGGTAATGACCCTAAAGAGTAATATCCGGCCGGTCCAGGTCAAGGTTCACACGCAGATCGATGGGAATCCGTTTCTGAAACGCTGGTTGGAAATCACCAACACGGGAAACTCGACCGCTTCCATCGGTGCGGTTTATCCCATGTCGGGATTCCTTTTCGCTGCGCGTCTCCTAAAGGAAAATCTGCCTGAAGATGTCGCGAGCCCTTTTTCCTTACTCCGACCGGTCAGCCTGCAAAGGGAACGGGAAGACGATTTTCGTTGGATGGCGTTGCCCGACGGAACCTATACTTACGGGAACTCTGGCTACGGCCCTCCCTTTGCTGTTGTGCGCAACGAAGTAACCGGTGAGTCTTTCCTGATCCATTTCGCGTGGTCGGGCAATTACACCTTTGAGTTCTACAATGCCCGCAATCCTGCGTGGGCCGGAACGTATCGTTTCAACGACGAAGCATGGCTTTATTTTCGAATTGGATTGGCAGGGCCAGGACCTGTGCGCGTGCTGCAATCCGGAGAGACCGTGAGCACTCCTGCAGTTTACATCGGACACGTCCTTGACGATCTGGACGGAGCCGTGCAGGCGTTGCATCGGTATCTGCGACAGAGTGTGCTCCCTCCACTTCCCCCTGGCCGGGTAAGGCCGGTGGAAATGAATGCATGGGGTTTCGTAGGTGAAGATCCAACCGAAGACGGACTGAAAGCAGCCATCGATGCGACGGCTGAGGTCGGGGCGGAGCTGTTTACCGTTGACGCGGGATGGTACGGCGACACCAACAGCCAGTGGTATCAGCTGGTCGGCGATTGGAAAACTCGCTCGAGGCTGCCTAACGGCTTAGAACCCGTCTTCGACTACGCGCGAAAGAAAGGCCTGCTGTGTGGCCTGTGGGTAGACATCGAACGCATCGGACTCCAGAGCGAACTGCGCAAGCAGCATCCGGACTGGGTAGTAAAACTGCACGGGACTAGCGCCGATTACACGGCTCTCGATTTCACCAAGCCGGAGGTGGTGAAATATGCGGAAGAGACGTTGGCGTCGTTGATTGAGCGTTATAAGCTGGACGTTTTCCGGCTGGACTACAACACGAGTCTGGGGCGGGGCGGGATGCAAAATCTGCGGTTCGGGTTCGTGGAAAACAACTACTGGAGGCATTACGATGCTATCTACGCGATGTACGCTCGGCTCCAGAGGCGCTTCCCCAGCCTGATGATGGAGAACTGCGCGGGCGGTGGGGGGCGCAACGATTTGGGAATGCTCGCCAACTTCCACTGGGCTCAGGTATCCGATGAACACGGCGCTGTCCGGGTGCTCAAAATCCTGAATGGCTTCTCTCTTGCCTTTCCGCCCGAATATGGCAACAGCTACGTTGGCATGATCACTTACGAGAACTTCAGATATGGAGACGTCGACTTTCGTTTCCGCGGCCAGATGTTTGGCCAGCTTGCCCTGGGCGGCGCGGCTCCTGACCTGAAATCTCTCCTTGCTGACGCAGAGTACCTTGCGCGAGTCAGGCACAACATTCAGCTTTACAAATCGTTTATCCGACCTCTCATCAATACGGCGCTGGTCTACCATCACACCCCCATTCTTCCAAACACAGAGCCCGGGGAGTGGTTTGTAATCGAGCACGCCACACCAGATCACACCCGTGGGTATACCGGAATCTTCCGGCTGGCCGGAGCGAAGGAAGATCATTATCTCTTCCGGCCGCGGGGACTGGATATCTCAAGAACCTACAAGGTGACTTTCGACAATACGCAGAGTTCAGTACAAATGACTGGATTTGATCTGCAGAGAGACGGCATTTATGTTCGCGTCGGGCAGCCACTGCGTTCTGAACTGTTACTCTTTGAGGCGCAGTAGGCGTGGGAGGCGTTCGCTAGAGCACATTAACAAATGCGGAGACCGGTCGGGGGCGCTCTGGGCCGCTATTTCCATTCGCGGGAAAGCTGCTCAAGTCATCAAACAATCGCAGCTGTTGCCGCAGGGAGAGTGCTGAGTCGTCGAGTGGAAATAAACGGTACGGTAGACGGCTATTGACGGCGCTTGCGTTTCGGGCAGCCACCTCTTCCCTCTTTGTGGGCACCAAAGTTCTTGCCCCAGGGCAAGGGGCTGGTCCATAGAGAAAAGCGCGACTTCGCAGCGAAAAGCGAGCGCAACTTCCGTTGGATGTTCTGCTTGAATACCCGGCATCCGGCAGTGTTAGACGATGAGGATGATAAGCTCGCGCGATCGGATAAACCGGATTTTGAATCACCGCGAGGCTGACATGGTCCCGTTAGATCTCGGTGGGAGCGTCACTACGGGAATGCACGTGGATAGCTTATATTCGCTGCGCCAAGCTTTGCGCCTCGATCCGCCCGGCACCCCCGTCAGGGTTATCGACCCCTACCAAATGCTGGGCGAGATCGCACACGATCTAGGAGTGGCGCTCGCTGCAGATGTGGTGCCGCTTGCCAAGCCGGTGACGGATTTTGGCTTCAGGCTTGAAGGTTGGAAGCCATGGACCACGTTCTCTGGAACGCCCGTGCTAGTGCCGGAGGGCTTTAACACCGAGCCTGATGGCAGCGGGGACATTCTGCTTTACCCGCAGGGTGACCGTGCTGCGAACCCGAGCGGACGCATGCCAAAGGGCGGATATTACTTCGACTACATCGCTCGGCAGCCCATCGTGTACGACTCGATCTTGCAGGTCGAAGACAACCTAGAGGAGTTCGGTCCCATTGCTGAGTGTGATCTTGCATTCCTGAAGGAAGAAGCCGAGCGGCTCTATACGAAAACCGATGCCGCTATTCTGCTTAACCCCGGCGGCATGTCGTTCGGAAGCATCACCGCCACTCTGGGCCCGGCATTGAAAAACCCCAGGGGCATTCGAGGA
>Ga0326728_10001959_pt1 | contig 70377 bp, 61 predicted proteins | sample MB3enrmetagenome_FD_207602 | JGI IMG/M metagenome (GOLD analysis project Ga0326728, IMG submission 207602) | Lab enriched peat soil microbial communities from McLean, Ithaca, NY, United States - MB31MN | ecosystem: Environmental > Terrestrial > Soil > Wetlands > Peat | place: USA: New York... | reverse complement strand
CGCATGTTATGGGGAATATCAGGTAACTCGCTGGCCATCGTCTGTCCTCCTCGCCCGCCATAGGGCAGAAGACAGACGTTAGCAACTTCGGTCAGGCGTTGTCATGCAAGGTTGCCGAAACCTCACGCCCCATCAGCGGAGCTCAAAAGGAGAAAGTTTCATGTTCGCTTGCTAAGCTGAAACCAAGCTCTTCTCTTTAATGGATGAAGATCCCTTCAATCCCTTAAAAAGATCCAGGTAGAGTGATTTCTGCCCGGCGACGAACAGAAGCATCCCAAGATATGCTACGAGAAGAACCGCACATTCAAGTATGAGTCGGGGGATAGTGGAGAAGAATTGGCCACAAGCTAACCTTACCCCAAAAGCGAGGGCTCCCGCCAAAATGCCTGACGTCAGTGGCCGACTCACCTCCAGCAGAATATCGCGAATGGAAATTGCCGTGCCGTGAACGCACCAGGCAATATGCGGAATGACCCACAACATCATTACCGCGGAATAGGCGAACGCAACTCCCTTGGGTCCATAAGGCAATCCTAGGACGTAACCCACAATGATCAGGGGCGCGAAGACCACAGCGATCTTTAAGCCGCGAGCGACCAACCCGAGCGAATTGAGCAGCCACCCTAAAGGATTGATTATCGCAAAGATCGCGATCGTCGGAGCCAGCAAGCGAAAAATCGCCGCCGCATCTTTCCACTTTGGCCCCAGAAGAACGAGAATCGCATCATCAGCAAAAAGAGCGCAGGCAATCGTGATGGGCAGGGTCAGACCCAGGACCAAAGAGAAGCCCTTCAGGAAGTAGCTCTTGAGGCGACTGAGATCGTCCTGGACTCGGGACAACGCCGAAAACGCTACCTCGCCGACTGCTGAGTTCAGATTGTCTGTTGGTATGTTGATGATCTGGTAAGCCCTTCCGTAGAGCCCGATTGCATCAGCTCCCCAGAAACGGCCTATGAGGACTTTCTCAGAATTATAAGCAGCATAAGCTACGAGGCCATTCAAAGTAAGAGTACCGCCAAAATGCATCATCGAACGAATTCCGGCCTGCCGGCGTGGCCTGCCCGGGACCCAGCCTGTGGCCAGCCAAAAACCAATTGTGGCGATAAACGGCAGAGTGACCGTCATCGCTACAAGAGCCCAATAACCGTAGCCAGCCTTGGCCCCGCCGATGGCAATAGTGGTACCCACAATCAAGGAGACAACGCTTATCACTGCCAAGGCGGTAAAACGCATCTGGCGTTGGAGAAGCACCGAATGTTGTATCCCTGCCGCGTTGAAAAGGAATCCCGCCGCCAAAACAATCGTCACTGCCAACAGCCGGGGCTCGTGGTAAAAGGCAGCGAGAGCCGGTGCCATGGCGACTGCCAAAAGCCCGAGTAGCACTCCAACCAGTAGGTTGATCCAGAATAATGTTGAAATCTGCTCCTCCGTAACGGTCGTGCGCTGAATGGCGGCAGATGAAAGCCCGAAATCCCGGAACAGACTCAACACCCCCGTGAAAGCTGTGACCATACCCACTAATCCGAAGTCTTTCGGCCCCAGGAGCCGGGCTAATATCATGAGAGAGACCAAGCGCAAGAGGAAATTCGCCGCTTGGGCGCACAGTCTTGCGAACCCCCCCTGAATTGTCTTCTGTTTCAAATCCTTCATCGCGTTCCCACACTGCCCCTGGGAGATGTCAACCGCATAGGCTCGCGATCGCACTTTGCGCACCAATCATCAAGGTCGCGTTTCACGTGGTCTCCTTAAATTCACAGACCATCTTGCGGCAATAGAATGCCTCGGCGTACCTATCCGGCGCAGCGCACTCAACACCACGCAGTCGAAGGATCGCCTGAAAGGTGTCCTCGGTGAGCCAGGCCTTATTGCTCTGGGTCTGAAAGACATCGCAGATGTACTTAACCTTGCGGTCGCAGATTTCCCGCCCCAAAGGGACGAACCAGTTGGGCGAGCCCAGATCGCCGTCGTACTTTGGAATTTCATACTCCAGGATTAAGTGCCTGCGCCAGGTATTCCAAGTAAGATCAGATATGGTGCGATGGTCTTGGTGCCGGTCATCGCGATAATGCGTAAAAATCAGATCAGGCGATACCCGTGCTTTCAACTCCTCGAAGAACTCCTTGATTCTCGCCCCATCAAAAGGAAAGAAGCCATCGCGAAAGTCCTTGACGATAACCTCCTTGTGCTCAGCCTGTTCCAGGAAAAACGCGGCGCTGGTGCGTGCCTCGCGTTCGCGTTCCCTTCCCGAACTGAAGACGACCCAGAAAAACTCCAGGTTGCGGTGCCCGGAGACCAACTGCAGAACGGTCCCGCCGCAGCCAATCTCGATGTCGTCGGCGTGTGCCCCAAGACACATGATTTTGAGAGGGGCGGTACGGCTTGAGGAGAGACTTACGGGAAGCATAGGATTCGGTTCACCTCATACAATCTCTAGCGCTGATCACCGCCATTGGTCCTCCACACTTCCCAGGGAGCGACGCCGCCCGTGCACAAGCCCTCCAGTTGCTGCTTGTCCTTAAAAGTGTCCATGCTGGCCCAAAAGCCATCGTACGGGTAACCGATCAATTGCTTTTGTTCGATCAATCTGTGGAAGGGCTCGATTACAAGTTCCTCTTTCTCGCGCATGTAATCAAAAATTTGCCTCTTGAAGATGAAGAAACCTCCATTGATGCGGACACTACCATTATTGATGGCGTGGATCTCCCCCACGAGGCTGCCATTGCCCTCATGTAAGGAGACCAAGTGATAGCTGAGGTTGGGCCGGACACAGAGAAAGCTGGCAATCTTGCCGTGTTGGTGAAAGTGTTCCAACTGTTCTGGAAGGGGCATATCCGTCAGGCCATCGCTATAGTTGGCCAGGAATTCTTCTTCCCCTTCCAGGTACTTCTGGACCGCTCTCAGGCGTTGGCCGATATTGGAATTGATTCCGGTATCTGCAAAGGTGATGCGCCAGTCATGAATATCACTATTCAGTAGCTCGAGTTTTTTGCCGCCGCCGGACAGGACAAAATCATTGGAGGCGCATTCGTTGTAATTGAGGAAGTAGTTCTTGACAGCATCCCCCCGGTATCCCAGGCACAGAATAAAGTCCTTGTGCCCAAAGTGGGCGTAGTATTTCATCACATGCCAGAGAATAGGGCGATAGCCGATATGCACCATAGGCTTGGGGATATCTTCCGCATCACGGATCCGCAAACCCAATCCGCCACAGAAAAGAACGACCTTCATAGGGCATCCTCCACATCGTATTACCTGACTGTTAGGCGTTTCCGCCTACGAGTTCCTCGAGCCAAGTTTCGCCCCGGAAAAGGCGATACTGTTCGGCCCGAAGTTGGTCTGCAAGCCTGTCGCGAGGAATTGAAACGTCGTTGTAAGTAATTACCGAATCTTTGGCAACGTCTCGTTTTAACAAGCAGCCCTCCACCAGTCCTTCCGGCAGATACCGGTTGCGGCACATTTCGTCGGAATTTACCGCCTCACCGTAGGTCATGTACATGCCGTAGTCATCGAGCACTTCCCCGGAACGCAGGTCGCGCTTGGCGACAGCACAGACCTCAACCACTGGGCCGCCAAGTGGTTTCGCCACCGAATCCCGGAAGAGCGCCACGCGCGCGATCGCGTTGGGCACCTCGAAGTGAACCAGGTGATAGGGTGTGAAAAACGAGTATAGCGGACCGTCTCCCATCTTATAAAGATTGAGATAATGTTGCTGCTTGGGATCTGGATGCTCGGCGAGACAGTAGATTTTCGTCAGGGGTGTGCCGACCACATAGTCCACAATGCCACCTAACTTCCTGACTTCTTCGATGTTGTAAACCTTCCCGATCTTCATCACATCGTCTTTATATTCCATTCCTCTCGACATACCCCGTGAGCGCACTACGAAACCCGTCGCGTTGGCGACAATCGCCTGCTCGAAGCTAATCTTCGAGCCATCGGCAAAGCTGGTCACCATCGCCGGGTTCTGCCCCCACTTCTCAGCAAAGGCTTTTTGCGTGGTGGGATTGCGGTACGGATCCTGAAGCCCCTTAATATTGCCAATTACGCGCGGTGTGAGTCCAAGGCCCTTCACCCAACGGTAAAGGTTAATCTGCAGCCCCGGCTCATCTCCATCGCACGCCGACAGGATTACGCGATGCTTCTCTGCATAAACCTGCAGGATCGGTCCAATGGTAGCGTCGATTTCGGCATTCAATAAGACGATGTCCTTGCCATGCCGGAAGGCCTCGAGAGCCACGCGGGCGCCGAACTCGACTGATCCTGTCACATCAACCAGCACGTCGACCTCCGAGGAGCGCGCCAGCAGGAAGGCATCCTCCGTGGCGACCACCTTACCCTGACGAATGGCGAAGTCGACCTCCTGCTGCACCGAGGGAGACGCCACGTCCGTGAGCCCCGCATAATGGCAAAGGTCATAGGCGCGCTGCGACCGGCGGTTGTAGACGCCTACCAGGCGCATGCCCTTCATCGTATTCACGATATGGTTGGAAAGCCCATGTGATATGAAGCCCGCGCCGATCAAAGCCACCCGGATCGGACGGCCTTCCTTCTCGCGTGCCATTAGTGCAGTATCAACGAGTATCATGCGAACCCTCCAAAAAGATTTGAGCCTTTGGCCGGTCCTCAGGGCCCCGGCCAACCAGGATCACTTGCCCAGACTCATCCTCTGCTTGAGCTCTGTTTCTTGTTCGTCCAGCCGTTTCCAAAGTTGGTCCTTTTCAGACACGACGGTTACCGGAAGAGGCCATTGCAAACCCAACCGGGGATCGTTATACAACAGTCCGCCTTCCGAGCCAGGCGTGTAGAACTCTCCCACCTGATAGCTCGTATCCGTGTTGTCTCGCAGTGCCTGGTATCCGTGGGCAAAGCGCTCAGGCACATAAAGGCCGCGGCAGTTGTCCTCGTTCATCTCGACAGCGACGTGTTGCAGGTAGGTGGGGCTTTCCGGACGCAAGTCCACAATGATATCGAGGATCGCGCCACGCGTGCAGCGGACAAGTTTTGTCTCCGCGGCGGGTGGGCATTGGAAATGCATGCCCCGCATCGTGCCCTTCAAGCGGTTGAAGGCCATGTTGGCCTGGGCAATGATTGGTTTCAACCCATGCGCGGCGAACTCATGTTGACAGAAGACGCGTGCAAAGAAGCCTCGCGGGTCCTCCCGCCGCTCAATGTCGATCACAAATGCACCCTTCAATTTTGTCTCTGTAAAGATCATATAGGGGAGTCTCCTTAGTTGTCGTTTCTGTGGCGTCAGCGCACGAGAGCCGGCGCCAGGGCTTTGTCTGTCGAAGCCTTGACTTTCCGGCGTAGGGAAGCATCCAACTCCCCAGCTTTCAGGAGGCGCTGGATGTGGCTCATGCGTAGGTATCGGCCGCCCTCAACATCCTCGCAAGTAAGCCCGACCGCGCGATAGGCGTCGTAGAGTTCCTGGGCGCCCTGGCGGGCGGTCCACTGGGGGCGAAAATCCGGCAGCGCGCGGGAGATTTTATCGCAGTTGATGCGGTAACAACGTTTATCCGGACCGCCATCGGGAGCGTATTCGACGCGGGACCCGGGAACCGTTTCGGCAACGATCGCGGCCAATTCACGAATGCGATAGTTCTCCGCGGTCTGGCCGACGTTGAACGACTGGTTGTGAATGACCTCGCGCGGCGCATCGAGCACGGCCAGCATGGCCGCGGTGATGTCGCGGATGTGCACGATGGGACGCCAGGGCGAGCCATCGCTCTTGATGTACACCCGGCCGGTGGTGTGCGCCCAAGCAACCAGGTCGTTCAGGACGATATCCAGCCGCAGCCGCGGGGAAACGCCATAGGCGGTCGCATTTCTCATGTAGGTGGGACTGAAATGGTCATCGGCAAGGGCAGCGATGTCGCGCTCCACCAGGACTTTGGATTCGCCGTACGCCGTGACCGGGTTGACCGACGCCGTCTCGTCATGGAACGTATCCCCAGCGGCGCCGTACGTGCTGCACGACGAGGAAAAGACAAAGCGCTTCACGCCCGCCGCTTTAGCCAATTGGGCCAGGTGGACCGAGGCCAGATGGTTGATATCATAAGTGAGGTTGGCATTGAGGTTGCCCAGCGGATCATTCGACAAGGCAGCCAAGTGCAACACGGCGTCGAAGCCTGCGAGATCCTCCTTCGTCAGATCACGGAGGTCTTTCCGGACCTCCGGAATCTCCGGGGACGGTTCCCCAAAGTCACAACCCGCAAATAGGTCCGCATCAAACCCGACCACTTCATGGCCTGCCGACCGCAGGATGGGCGCTGCCACAGCCCCGATATAGCCTTTATGGCCAGTCAAGAGAATCCTCATTTTCGTGCACTCCTGTTCGAAGTAGATTTGATCCTACAGTTGCGACTAAAGAAGTCAGGCGATAGAATTGGGCAGTTTGTCGTGATGCCAAGCTTTGCCCGAATCCCGAAAAAGGTGATCTTTCATCGAGCCGGATCAGCGCTCATTCGCTAAACTGCCGTCTGCCGAACGGCCTGACTATCCTTACAGAATTCATTTTCTTTCCCGGTTGCCGGCGGATTCGCCGTAGCTCCTAGCTGAAAAACTGCCGCGTAGCGGATTCTCCAATCCCGTCTTCTCTTGTTCAAGGGCTCCAAGCCCGCATATTTAAACGGCCAGTCACTTCTCATGCCAGGGTCTGCCTCGTGGATCTCCCCGAGTAATTCCTCGACCGGCTTCCATCCCAAGTCACGCGCAACCTTTGTCCGGACGTCCAAGTCAATTCCAGAAACAAAAAGATGCCCGTGCGGACTTACCAACCGAGCGATGTTACGCAAACATCTCTCCGCCTCCGAGGGATCCATATGGCATAGAAAATTGTTCGCCACCACCATATCCTGGGACCCCAGGGCGTCAAGAATCTCCGACTCCCCGACATCGCCGACCTGCCACTTGATCCCTTCCTTGATCCACGATTTGACTGTCATTACGTCCCCATCCCGGTCAAACAATTCCTCCATTTCAGCCGCCGTCATGCGTTCAAAAACCCGCGTAGCTGTCAATTGTGACGCCGCGAGCGAGTACACACCGCATTTCGCAACTTCCACAGCCTGCTTGGAAATGTCCATAGCATGCATAATAAGGTTCAAATCAGGCCGTGCGGAACGTATTCTCCATGCCACCGAATAAGCCTCCGCACCGGTGCTGCAGCCCAGCACTGTTACTCTTAATGTATCGCCTTTGGGCTTTTGATCTAGCAGTCGTCGGATCAATTCCAGTTCGGGGCGATTTCGCAAGAAAAACGTGCTAAAAGCTTGCGCCCGAACACGTTGTATCCGAGCCAATGTATGCAAGAAGTTACCATATAGACGGATTGGACTACGAGTGGTATAGGACGAAGGAAGATGCTTCCACAATCGCTCGTTAAGGCGTAGATAGGCACTAACCGGAGATTTTCCAAACACCTTCAGTCTTACTAATCGCGTCAACCAAGATCCGCCGTCGACTGCACAAGGGGATTCTCGACGAACTACGTCTGGGTTCCATTTGGTAAACGTATCATTGCCGCTAAACCAGCGCGGCTTCGAAAGGCCTATTAGTGTCATCTTCCCTGAATAACAATACTCTACCTTTGGCGGGACTTCCACGAGCATGCCGGGACGGACATCATACTTATGATCGTCAATGGTGAAATGACCACTTCCGGAAAGGACATAATAGATCCGCGTAATCTTCTTACTTATCATGAAGGTATCGTGTCCCTTTTCCACTTCAATGTAATAAACCTCAAGATCCTTTTGATTCAACGGCCCGAACGTATACCCTAACAGGCCCTTTCCTGTAAATGAGACCGAAGTTGGAAGTGAATATATGTAAGGCATGCTTTTCATCTGCGCGAAGGACACCTGTCCCAAAGACCTTCCTTAGCTCTATCTTGAGCCTTACGAGCGGCCAAAGGCCAATCTTTCGCTGACCTGCCCCCGTTTTCTGTACCAATCATGACGTCAGTTCCGGGGTTGTCTCTGGCATTAGTTCTTCTCTGGGGTCGAGGTGAATCTCGCAAACCCCCCGTCGGTTGGTTTCATGAATAATCATGAATAAGGGGATACCCTCGGCAATTCAGAAGAGTTTGTTAGAAGTTCTGCGTCGGAGTCAGAACGGACACAACGTGTCATGAGTAGAAAACTCCCTCCGCGCACTGCTCAACCTCAAGCATTCTCAGTTCTTCTGGAGCAGAATGGCCCAGTCGTTACGGTCAGGCATTGGAGGTGAAGTCCAAACTGGTCCCTTGGCAGGTGGAAGTGTGATCCTCTCGCCGGTTGAAGGGTCAAACCGCGTACCGCTGTAAGGACCACCCTGAAGCCTGAGGGTTGCCCTGCCCCCATGCGGCAGGTGGGCCGCATAAATCTCCCCCGCTTTTGCGAGGCAATAGTTGCCATTGTTGACGAGTTCGTCGTGAGGCTCAGTTTTCCACCAATCAAAGCTCGTAAAATAATCGACCATGTGCGCGTATCCTTGCAGCATGGTCATCGTCGTGTCGCCACGCCCGTTCATCCAGCCGCCACCCGTGTCTGGCCATATGTTCGTTCCGCGCCGCGCCGTTTCCCCTGTGGTTTGGTAGCCGCCGGCCATGACGATGTCCCAAGCGGTCCGGCGCAAAGTGTCAGCGCACTCTGATCCGAGCCCCTCGGACCACAGTGGGTAGTGGTCTTCGTAACCGTATTCCTCGTTGGTCTGCGGGATAATACGTCCAAGCTCTTCCTGCCGTTTTCGCTGGGCCAGCATGAAGGCATGCTGCGCCCTCGACCATTCCTGAAACGACGTGAAGTCGAACCAGTCGGAAGTGCGATCCTGATGCGCATTGTCCACCGGATGGCTGGTAGCCAGATGCCGGTACGGGTCCCACTCCTTGATCAGCATTCCAGTGGCGTGTGTCCATCGCTCATCCCGGTAGCGGTCGAGATCGTCGCCGAGGTCCCAGGTGATATTCGAGAATGCGCCAAAGCGCGCAATGGCATATCGGATGAATCGGTGCTCATCCGCACTGCCCGGCGCAGGGTGAACACGGCTGTCGTTCATGTCCAGGACAAGCGAAAAGATCACGTCCCGATCTCGGGCAAAGCGAAGTGCCCGGTCGAACTTCTGCCAATAGGACACCTGAAAACGACTATAGTCGAAGCCCGGATGATAGATATCCTCGGCCCGACCAAGGTCAGCGAGGGAGTCAAACAAGCCGCCACCGAAACCCATGCCAAAGCGCTGGCCGAGACGGCCCAGAGTGTGTAGAAAGCCCAGGCCTTTACCCGCGGGCCAGGGGGTAATGAAGGGTGTCCAGTTAGTACCTGCCATGACGGGCTCGCCGTAGAATTGATTTGTCCGGCCCGCAATCGTGACCCGGAGGCGGTTGATTTTCAAGTCGTGAAGACGCTCAATGCTGCCCCGGATCACCTTATCATCAGACCACCCCATGAGCCAATAAGCTGTCGTGCCATTGAAAAAGTAGTGCTCCCCTGTACCCTCCCATATGAAATGCCACCGGTGCTGCGGATCCACACGGATCGGGCCGCGGCGATGTCCACTGGTTGCGTGGAATGTGCCCGTCGATGTACTGGTTTGCCTGCCTTGGCGATATTCGATGGAGTACTTGTAGTCGCCCGGCGCCGGCGGCATGAACCGTATCCGAAAAACGCTCCCGTCTTCGGAGTCACAGAACCCGCCTACCTGCCACCTTTTGCTTCCGTCTGGTGACTCGAACCATCCGTCGAGTGCCGCGTCTGTAAAAGGATTCCGGGCATGGGGCCAGGAGACGTTCGCTGCCACTTCCACAAAGTCGTAAGCCTCGACGGTGTGGATGGGCTGGGAAAACAAGATGCGCAGAGGCACGGGGACGCTACACCCGCTTAGCACAACACAAAAGCATGAGAGCGCAAGAAACGCCGGATAAGACAAACGGCCTGGTTGCAGGCCATAGGTCGCCTCCCGCAACGGCAACAACGGCGGGAGATCGACCCACCTCCAACCTTGACGATCATGCTTTGCTCGCAAACTGATCCTCCACTCGCTCTGGACAGATGAGGCGGCGCTAGGCCCGGCCCCCGGGCGATTATAGAGATGCCGCGGTGAGGGATCGCAACATCCAACGTGCCTCTCAGAGAACAGGGGAGAAAAATCTGTTTCGGATGTCGTCTAGGGAGTCCGCCACGTAGAAACTATCTTCTTGTACTTCAATCCTTGCAGGTCCTGATCGGAGGAGAATTTTGGTGCCAACGCCCGCCGCTTGAGCAGCCTCGATATCTGACTCTTTGTCCCCAATGAGAACGCTCGACGCCAAATCCAGATTGAAGTCCGCCCGCGCACGCAACAGCATTCCGGGCATGGGCTTTCGGTCTGGAGAGTCACGTTGGTATCGGCCAATGCCCTGAACCGGATGATAGGGACAGTAATACACCCGGGCGATTCGGACCTGGTGCTCAGCAAACTGGCGAATCATCCACTCCGTCAATGCAAGGAACTCCGCTTCGGGGTAATAACCCCGTGCAATACCGGATTGGTTTGTGATTACCATTAAGAGGTAACCACGAGACTGCGCCACCCGACACAGTTCAAAGATACCCTCCTGGAAGTGGAAATCCTCGGAGCGATGTATATAAGGCACGTCCACATTGATAACTCCGTCGCGGTCCAAGAAAAGCGCCTTAATCATCCGAATACTCCTACGGCCAACGCGGCAAATGCTTCCTGCAGGGACCAATTGCTGAACCAGCCATTGCCTTTAGACCACGGGATGAGCCGGGGAAGCCGAGTATTCGGCTGCAAGCGCCTGCTCGACTGCATCGCAGAGTGCGTGACCGACCAGGAAGTGGCACTCCTGAATGTGTGGCGTCTCCTCGGAAGGCACAGCGATCAGTCTCTCGCAGATGACTGTTGCCATGGTCTGTCCAGGATTCCAGGAGTGCCTGGATATCAATCGGATTGTTTACATCGTGGCCGATAAATGTGAAGCGAGGATGCCTGTCAATGTGCTGAATGTTGCTCATGTGGCGAGTCAACGAGTTGTCCAGGCATACTGCTTCGTGGCCTCCCGCGATCAGGCGATCACAGACGTGCGAACCGACAAATCCAGCGCCGCCCGTTAACAAGGTTGTTGGGGTTTTCTCCGTCCGAGAATCAGTCATCTGGCCCCTTCGCACTACTCTTCCCGAATTCCGTCGCGGCCGAAGTTTTTTCGAACAGTGATGTAAGCCCTTGGCGAACCTATGGTGGCGGCTCTGCCGAGCGGGGAGTTTTCACTTCCAAGGTTGAGTAAACTACCGGACTGGATGGTCCGCACCGTCACGGCCCACACTGTGGTATTCGAAGCCTGCCGCAATCGCCGCGTGTGGATCAAGGAAGTTCCTTCCGTCGATCAGAACTGGCACACCCATGAGGTCGTGCACACGCGCGAGATCCACTTCCCTAAACTCGCTCCATTCCGTCAACAAAAGGAGTGCGTCGGCTCCTCGGGCAGCCTCGCCAGCAGAATTGCAATAAGTGACCTGCCCAGCGGCCTCTGGGAGAACACGTTGTGCATTCGCCATCGCCTGCGGATCGTAAAGCCGCAGGCAAGCACCTTCTCCCAACAGTTCTTTGACAACCTTCAAGCTCGGTGCCTCGCGAATGTCGTCGGTATCCGGTTTGAACGACAGTCCCCAAACGGCAATCGTCTTTCCCTTCAAGACCCATAAAGCTTTTTGAATTTTCTTCACGAACAGCTTGGTCCGGCGGAGGTTCACCTGTTCCACTTCCTTGAGAATTCCGCAGTCTACACCGTGCTCTTCGGCCAAGTGAATGAAGGCGCGGAGATCCTTGGGGAAACAATAACCTCCGAAACCGATCCCCGCCTGAAGAAACTGCCTTCCAATTCGGGGGTCCAGCCCCAACCCGTTAGCGACCTCTCCCACATCTGCGCCAACGGTTTCGCACAGATCGGCCACCATATTAATGAAAGAGATTTTAGTGGAAAGGAATGCGTTGGCCGCATGCTTGACCAACTCAGCGGTGCTGATTTTGACGACCACGATCGGACAATTCAAGGGTCGATAAAGGGCTTCGAGAATCTCGCGCGCTCGGTCACTCTCTACACCGATCACAACTCGATCGGGGTGAAAAAAGTTCTCGATGGCCTTGCCTTCCTGGAGGAATTCAGGATTGGAAGCAACGTCGAACTCAAAGCTGCTCTCCTGGCCCGGAGCGCCCGCCGAGGCGGCGACGCGCCGGTAGTTCTCCGCGTAACGCGCAATGGTCCTCTTAATCCACTGCCCGGTGATCGCGGGCACGGTGCTCTTCGAGACGACCAACTTGTAGCAATTCAGGTTTTGTGCGATTGCGCGTGCAACTGCTTCCACTTGGCTGAGATCCGCAGCTCCATCGTCTTTTTGAGGTGTGCCAACACACACAAAGACTACACGAGACGCACGAATAGCATCACCGACATTCTCCGTCAGTCGGAACCGACCGGTCTCCAAATGCTTAGTCAAGAGAGGCTGGAGACCCGGTTCGAAAAACGTCGCCTCACCGGACCTAAGAAGGGCCACCTTGCCAGCGTCGTCGTCCGCACCGATAACCTCGCAACCCAACTCAGCGAACCCGAGTGCCGTTGGAAGCCCGACATGCCCCAATCCGAGGACACTTATGACCGGATTTGTTGCCTTGCCGTCAAATTCCATAGCTTTAGTGACCCCCAGCGCGTACTGGCGCCCGGCTTGAGCAGGTTGAAAATTAATGCTTCTGCGCCATTCGAATCAATTCTGAACCGGATGCCAAGGCGATAATCGCCGGATCCCGCAACGAACAGCTCAAATTGCAGGCCGCAGAGGCGGTGAACGTCGTCCTCCTAAAGTACGCGGCCAGGATTGGCACTGGCGGCTTCATGAGGGAGCATTCACGTCTAGTGAAGCGCTCGATGCGTCACGATTCAACAGTTCCTCTGTCGAGGGCATTCCAAGCAAGCCGGCATATACGCCCATGGTCGTCTGGCCGACCACGTCCCAGGAATGCCGCTCCGTCGCGTAATCAATTATCTCCTGCCTGCGGCTGTTTAAATCTGCGAATAAATCACTCGCGAAGTATTTTTCGATGGCCCTCGCCAAGTCAACTGGATCTTCGGGCCTGAATACAAACCCCGTCTTGCCCTCGACGATATCATCCTTCAGAGAACCCACGTCGGCTGCGAGAGCAGGCAGGCCGAAACTGTATCCCAGGAACAAGACGCCGCTCTGGAAGATGTCCTTGTAGGGCAACACAAGAACATCTGCCGCTTTGAAATAAAACTCCGTCTCGTCATCCGGAATGAAGTCAGCCCTGAGGAGTATTCGCCCCCTCTGCACGTCCTCGCGGATCGCTTCCCGGATCGCCCTCCAGTACCTCTCGCATCGATCCGGCCTGCCGGCAATGATCAACTGAAAATCCTCACCCCGTGCTAGGATCTGTTGAAATGCGGCGATAAGATATTCGAGCCCCTTGGAAGGCGCGATTCTGCCGTAGAAAAGAATTGTCCTTATGCCGTCCCGGATGCCCAGTCGCAGCCTTGCCTCGGCCCGGGTAAGACGCGTATTCGGAACAGAATTGTTGATCCCGAACGGTATGACGGTGACCCGTGCCCGATGCACGCCGAACGCCTCGATGAGCTCAAGCCTCATCTTTTCCGTATGAACGAAGATATGGTCGGCAAGCCGATATTGGATCCGTAGCGTAAGCCGATTGAGGGGAGTATCTTCAGAATCCCGCCTGCCTGCATTCACATTATGCGCTGTGAGGACGATCCTTTTCCCCAGGAGCCTGTAATAAAGCATCAGCAGCGTCCGATCAAAGATCTTGAACTTGTTGTTCCAGAGGATGTGAAAGATTCCCGGTTTGGCGGTCGCAGCGTAGCGAATCAGCCTGGCATAGTACATCGACACCCTGGTGATCTTTCTTGCGAAGCTGACATCCGACCGCTGATTGCCTCGTAAATTAAGAAAGTTCACCCCCGGCTTGCTGTGAAATTCCGGGCAATCGAGATCATCGCTGCCAATCAGGTCCAGGGTTGCACCCTGAGACATAAGCGTCGTAGTCAGGCCGAATACGTAAGGTCTGTCGCCACCGCCGGTAAGCAGAGCCACTGCGATCTCATGAGCCCTCGCGGACGCCGTCAAATTAGCCAACCCTCCTGCGCTTTGCTGGTCCTTCTCAGAATTCCTGCCCATCTCTTATCTCGCTGACTTCCGCGGTGACCTCGCAGCACATCTGCATCCGGTAAGGGCAGTATCGAAGTGCCCTCACGAGCGTATCCGCAGCCATCCCTCACTTGGTCGATTCGAGATTCTCCACCCGGCAAAGCGGTTATTCGCCCACCTGTAGAAGGGGTGAGGTTGGCAGAATGGCAGACCACTGGCGTTCGACCGCAGCTTCAACCATGTCGGTCGTGATCAGTTCCATACAATTCGGGACAAAATCGCAACTGGGCTTATAACAAGCGAGACAGTCCATCCTCGGCACAACCTTCTCGCCCAGTCCGTACATTTCGATTTCGGCCGCGCTGGTCGGCCCGAACAACACGACCGTTCGCCGCCCCAAGGCCAGCGACAGGTGCATCGCCAGAGTATCCCCGGCAATAACCAGAGTGCACGCCGAAAGAATGGCGGCGAAATTCCGCACTGAGTTGTCGCAGCCACTATCGATCAGGGGCACCCGAGAACGCGACCTCAGCCGCTGGTGCCGCTCACGTTCCTCCGGCCCGCCCAGAAGCACAAACTGCGCGGTGTGACGCCTCGCCAAACGCTCGACCAGTTCGAGGTAAGCGTCTTCGCGCCACTGCTTTAGCTCCCATCGGCGTCCGGCTCCGGTATTCAGGCCGATGACCGGACGCGAAACATCGACACCCAGACGCTCGAGATGCATGCGGCCGCGCGCCCGTTCCTCCTCGGTCAGTTCGAACACATAGCGGTGTGGCGCTCCGGAAAGGCCGATAATCTCCAGCATGAGGTCCTGGTAGGTCCTTGTACCCTGGCGCTTGAGATCGTCGAAGATGCCCATTTCGAGCCATCTCCGTGCAGCGGCATTGGTGGGCTGCACGCAGCCTCGCGCGTCAAGAATGAACCCATCCTTCTGCTTGGAATTCGCCCTACTGGCCAGCGCGGCACTGGTTTTGCCGGCGTCAAGGTTAATCACCCGATCGAAGGTCCGCACCTGCAATTGAAGCAGTGCATCCTCTCCGTAATCAAGGATCTCGGTGATATACGGGTTCCGCTCGAGCAGGGGGCGGGACTCCCGTCGGGTGATCCAGGTAATCCCCGCTCCCGGGTGTGCTTCCGCCAGCGCGGGAAGCAACGCCGTGGTCCGCAGCACGTCACCCATGGCGTCGAGCTTGATAATCAGGAGGCGCTGTTCGATCCGCTGGTAGTGGTCGCATGTGCACAGAACCCCGGTTGCCTTGTGCCATACGCAGGGGCGATCGCCGAGGAAGAAGCGGCAATCGAACGCGATCTCCCGCGGCTTGTGGTCGGACTGCACGCCCTCAGGATTTGGCAAATTCTGTTTCACCGGGTGACGCTCGTAGCGTGGGTGGCATGGCTGACGGCCGCTTCGCGAGCTTCCAAACTGTACATTGCTTTGTCCCACTGCCTGACCAACGAAGCCTTCATCTGCGGAAGCGCCATCTGAGCCCATTTCGCAGCTTTCCATCCAAACACCGGTTTCATCCACGCGTATTTCCAGCGCAAGCGGGGTACCTCCAGGCGGCCTTGAAGTTGCGCGGCCAGGCCCTGCAACTCCGCCACAAGGTCCGGCCGTTCGGGATAGAAATTGAGGTACCAATTCTGCATATAGGTCAAACAAGCCTTGCGCACACGTTCGCTATCTTCCAGTGAACGGAGGTACTGAACGTACAGTTTCATCCCCGCAAGCTGGGCGTCTTTCTTCTTATCCGAGTCGCCTATGTAGCTGAGGCGATTGGAGCCCGTAACCACTCGGTAGAAAACCCCGGTTCCGTTTACGAAACGGGTGCCTTCGGAGGCCAAAAGCACGCGGCAAAAATATTCGCCGTCGTCATCAGAGAGGAGGCGCGTGTTCCACGGTCCTGCGGCTTCGGCCAGTTCCCGGCTCGTCAGCCAGGTTGCCGTCTGCATGTGCAGGTTTTCGCCCATCTTCCTCAGAAGCCACTCGACAGGAGAAAGGTCCTGCCACAGCGAGTTGGGGACGAAGCGGGCGCGGCGAGTCCGATAGCAAAAATAGGCCCACGGCGAGGAAAGAAGGATTCGCCTGCTGTCGCCTTCCCGCAGCGCCCCAAGCTGGCGCTCGACCTTGTCCGGCGCCAGCAGATCATCCGCGTCCAGCCATTGGATGTAGTCCCCCTGGCTGAGCTGCATGGCATGGTTGCGAGCTGTTGCCGCACCTTGGTTCGGTGTGGACACGACCGCAACCTCTTTCGAGGCAAAGCGCCGCGCCACTTCCGCGGTCCGATCCCTGGACCCATCGTCCACGACGATGATTTCCTTGCGTGGCCAGGTTTGGGCAATCGCGGATTGCAGCGTATACGTGATCCACTCTTCGGCGTTATAGGCCGGAATGAGAATTGAAACGAGAGGCTTTCTCATAGGTAGGGCTCCGACTGAAATCGGGCCAGCCCACAACTTTATCGCTCCAGTGCAGTGACCGTATAGCACCTCAGGGAAGACAGCCTTTCGCCACATGCATCCGGCTTGACGCTTCCCTTACTGAAAGCACACAGAAATTCTGCCTACTCGTAGGGCAGGCTTTGGAGCAATTCATTTTCTTGGGTGGAAGGTCGCGAGGATTTCAGGGAGTGCCAATTGGTGTGGACCATATGTTTCGCGGCCAGGAGCGAAAACTGCCGCTCACCGAGGGCCAACAGGTAGTCCTCCCCGAGCCAGGGGCGCGAGGACGTCTTGATCCCCCCAAACAGGCGTCTTTGAAGGGCCGCAACCTCAGTCTGGTGCTCAGCAGAACCTGCGAGATTCACCTCTTCCCCAGGATCGTTGGTTAATTCGTAGAGTTGCAGGTCTCCCGCCGCATCGCGGATGAGGTGCCATTCGGGGGTTAAAACACTAATGGAAGGGAAAGCAGCCCCCTTCGCCGGAGCCGCACCGAACTCGGAGATGACCATGGGGTCCGAATCACACAGGGTCGGAGGCAGCGTCCAAGAACACCGCAAACTCTTCTGCTCCGGAGCGGCGCCCCCCCCTGCGGATAAATCAAGAACCGTGGCGAAAAGCTGCTGGAGGCCCACCAGGTCTTTGACCCGCCGGCCCTGAGGAATCCCCGGTCCAACGATGATCAGAGGAACGTGCAGCAATTCCCAATTCAGCCCCCAACCATGCCCATAATGCCCATGCGTGCCAAAGGCTTGGCCATGGTCCGCAAAAACGATGACATAAGTATTGGACCACTCGGGGGAGGATTCGAGAAGTTGCAGCAGGCTGCCGATCTGGCTATCGGCATAAGCAAGGTGGCTGTCGTAGTCGGCGATCAGCGTTGCCTGTTCCGCAGGGGACCTTGGCTCAGTTCCCAATATGTAGCCGTCGAGTTCAGCTCTGATCCGCTGGGTGAGGGTCTTCTGCGCTTGTCCGAACCGATTCCCGGTTTCCCGAATTGCGGAGTAAGGTTCGTGGACATCCATGTAGTTAACAAAAAGGAAGAAAGGCTGCTTGGCGCGATGGCCTAGCCAACGGAAAATGGCTTGGTTCAGCATGTGCGCGTCGCGGCGCTCGAGGGGCTCGGCTCGAATGAAAGGGTAGTAGACGAGCCGCCAGAAGGCCCTCACGAAACCGATAGTTGCCAAGTCTGTGCGGAACGACCCGTCGTCATCATCGTAGAGATCAAACCCTTGCGCCAAGCCGGTTCGAGCCGTCCCATAGTTCCAATTGGCATTGAATCCGCCTGTCTGATAGCCGTGGGAACTCAGAATTGAGGCCAACGTCAAGGATCCCTTCGCTAAAGGCGTTTCCCAACGCGTGGGATTCTGGTGCGGCAGAAGGCCTGTAAAAACCACAGCGAAAGAGGGCAGTGTCCAAGGGGAAGGAGCAATGGCCGTTTCGAAAAGGACCCCTTTGCTTGCCAAGCTATCCAAATTGGGTGTCGTCGGCCTGGTGTAGCCATAGGCAGAGAAATGATCCGCGCACGCAGTATCCAATGCGATCATGACGATGTTGGGCCGATTGCCATCCCCCCCCTTGGGCTGCACCGGCGAACGCAGTTCCGGCGCCCTCATGATCATCCTGACGGTCACCAAGCATACAAACACCGCCCCAGTGAAGAGGGCGCCTTGCCGAGTTGAAGACCGTGATGGGGGCCAAAACTGGGCAAGAAGGGTGATGCAATGAGGGCGGATAATTGGCCAATATCGGGAGGCCGCGATAGCCACAATCAAGCCGCCCATGAGCTCAATACCGGCATTAACCAAGCGTGGAGATTTGCTGGTATTTATCCAAATATGAAAGGGCACGTAAGTCAAGTAAGCGCCAACAACAACGAGGCCAAGGGTAATAAGATGTGATATTCCGCCAGGGAACTTCCGACGGCGGAGATCCGCCACTGAGCCCAGTATCACGCCCAGAAAGCCAAACGCCAGAGCATCGACCAAAGGGGCAAGAACCAAAACGGCAGGCCCCACCGCTTGCTCTTTAAGGGGAGGATGGCGGTGGGCGAGGAAGATAAGGGCCCCTTCGCAAATGCCCACGAATAATCCTATCAGGAGACCTGCGAGAGAAAATCGGACGGTACAATTCAGCCTTTTCATAAAGTGGTGCACTGACACGAGATTCAGCGGCACCTAATGATATACTACAGTTTCCACGAATTCCTAGCCCACCTCAAGTCTCAGCGGAAACCAGTGCCCGTCCAATGGACCCGAGGTACCAGTACGATGGTACGGTCCGCATTACACGGTTGCGAGCCGGGAAAAGGCAGCGGAACGTTTAAGCTTGCTTGCCTCGGCCGCCGCAGCACGTCGGCCATCCTATCCCGGGACCCCTCGTCCATGACCATGATCTCCTTTCGTGGCTAGGTTTGGGCAATCGCGGATTGGAGCGCCTGGGCGATCCGCCCTTCGGGGTTATAGGCGGGGATGAGAATCGAAACCAGCGGTTTCACGGCTAAACTCTTTTAGTTCAATTCGTTCGGGCGAAAGAAGCCATTTTCAAGTGTGGCTGCCCCGGATCCCTACTGGCGAGTGCCTGAGCGCAGGCGCGTTTGCCGAACCTTCCGAGAAACAAGTACTATTGACATCCCCAGTTTTCTATTGGATAGTAACCAACGATAGATGTGTGGCACTTACCCCAAAGCCCCTCAGGGATCAGCACGTGCAAGGACAGGATTAATTCAACAAGACCGACGTGGCGCCTGTCCCAGGACTGACCACGACAAATAATCTTTGCTTACGATAAGGGGGAACGGCATCCATGACGAGAATCATAAAAGCTGCATCGTTTGCGCTTCTTTTGGGCGCTCTATTCAGTGCATCGGCACACGCTGCCACCTATACGGCGGCCTCCTGCAACGAGTCGGACGTGGCGTCAGCCATATCTTCGGCTACCACGGCGGGAAGTGGGAACACCGTCGCCGTTCCGTCAGGAACCTGTACTTGGACGACCGCACTCAGCGTCACCCTTGGAAGTTCCATATCTCTTAGCATCATCGGCGCCGGCAGCCAGACAACGATTGGCGGGGGCGATGTCACGGTCATCATCGACAACGTGAACCATTCCTCGACTGACTACACCGTGTCGATCAATACAGGAGGGCCATCCACAAGTTTTCGGTGGAGTGGGATCACCATCGAAGCCAACGGTAGCAGCACTACGTCCAACAACGGGGTATTCATACTTGGCGGCACCAGCCAAGCCGTTCGCGTGGATCATTGCCATTTTTATATGCTCAACCAGTTAGAGGTTGACATAACCACCCAAATCTATGGGGTCTTCGACCATGACCTGTTCGACCAGGCCGACCTCGGTATACGGCACTTGGGTGGTAATTGGAATGGCTCTTCTCCCGGCACCGGGGATTCTAACGGCGACGGCGCTTGGAACGATACAACCACACTGGGCTCCAACCGCTACGTGTATGTGGAAAATTCCACATTCAATTCTACTTCCGCAGGAACACCAACCCCTTCAAACGATTGCCTCACGGGTGGGCGATTCGTATTTCGTTACAACACTTTCACCGGCGGCGGCGCTTTACAAACTCACCCGACAGGTCATGCTGGAGATGATCGCGGATGCCGAGCGTGGGAAATTTACAACAACACGTTCGGAGACACGACTTCATCTAATCCTGAATTCAACATGTTCTTCGCAAGTGCGGGAACGGGGGTCATCTGGGGAAATACGGTCACCAACTACCAGAACTTCGTCAGCATCCATGCGATGCGAGCCGATGATAGTACCTACGCGCAGACGGCGCCTCCGAACGGATGGGGTTATTGTGGTACGCAGGTCAACGGCACCGGCTCAAATTGGGATCAGAATACGAGCACGGTCACCGGCTATGCTTGCCTTGATCAGCCGGGACGTGGCAAGGGGGATTTACTTTCGGGAACATTCCCGACAAAATGCGACACCACTGCAGGCTGCTCCACTTATACCGGAACTTGGCCAAATGACGCTCTTGAGCCAATCTATGAATGGATGGACTCATGGACGGGGGCATCTGGATACCCAGGATCCTTCTGGAATGTTTATGACACCGGCGACTTTATGGCGAACCGGGATTACTACCTCTGGTGCAGTTCTTCCAGTCCCAGCGGATGTACCAGCTTCACCGGAGCAGCGGGCGTGGGAAGCGGCACGCTCTCTGCACGTCCAGCGACATGCACAACTGGGGTGGGATATTGGGCCACCGACCAAGGAAGCTGGAACCAAAGTGGTAGCGGAGGACAGGGAGAGTTGTTCGTCTGCACAGCGACGAATACGTGGGGATCGACGCCTTACTACACGCCCTATACGTATCCTCATCCACTCACCGCGACAACACCCCCTGCCCCTGCGTCGAACGCCAAGGGGGTTGGCTACTGATCTCCGCTGCTGGGACTGCGGGGTGTTCTCCCAAACCGCCTCTTTCTGGATTGTCCAGGAAGAGGCGGTGAACGATTTCCAGGGTCAGTGCTCTGTGGATCTCGTTGGTGTAGTTCCGATCCCCCTTGAGATGACCCCGTACCACAGCTTCGAGCCCTTTTCGGTCAATATAGGGCCTGGAAAGGCTGCGCGGGCCGAGCAACATTTCTCGAACGTACCCGGCGAGGGCATCCCGGTACCAGACCCGGAAATGGAAAATTTTGTGCCTTCCAAGGAAGAGACGTTCCAGGCGCAAAGGCGAGAGGACATGGTCCAGGCGGGCCACCCACTGGGGCATTCCCATGTCGTAACCGTACTCCGCCTTGAAGAGAAACTCGAGGAGGGCGTGGGATGCCGCCTCGGAGAGGCGCCCCCCACCTCCGCCCAGGCCCCGGTCCGTCGGGATCCGCAGAAGCGCCCCGTTCCCATCGCCAATCAACCGCAGGGAAACCTGGTTGCTCGCGAGGGTTGATTCCGGCGCGCGAAACACCGTTCGAACAAAGTCGTTGTCAAGGAAAGGGGACCGCACGGAGAGCTGCGTCTGCTCCAGCGCCAGCGCCCCGTAGTGATGCCACGGCGCCTGCTTGAAGACGGCAAAGGAAACCGCGTGCCCCCGAAGCAGACTGGCATAGGTATCGCCTGCCTGGCGGGTGTAGCCGAGCAACTCCGGAGAGAACAATCCAGGGAGAGGTTCCTCGGGCTTGAAGGCGCGGACCCGGCGGAGGACCTCGCCCCCGTAAAGTCCCGTCATTCTGACCGGCGCAATCTCGCGCGCCCTCTCACTCAAGTAGAGGTCGGGGGCACGGCTCACATCAACGCATCCGTCGGTCAGGTACACCGCGCGCTCGGCGTAGTGGGGAAATCGCGCGAGGAACTCCCTTCCCGCTTGGATCACCTGGTGGGGCTGATCACATGCAAGGGCCACTCGACGGGCCACGATGACGTCCTGACAGTCGCGGAGCATCCCGCCAAAGGTATAACAGGGTAGGGATGCCGACTGGGGCTTCTGCCAGGCCATGATTATTCGCGTATCCAAGCCCCCCGTCAGGGACATGGCGATCCGCTGATGGCCGTTGAAGTACCGAGGGAGGTTTCGCGTGAAAGCCTGCCGGAGTTCCCGGTAAAAGGATTCCGAATCGAGCGTTTCTTGCTCTTCCCACTCCCGGGGATGAAAATAGCTGCTCTTCCGCTCGAGTGCGCCGTTCCGAAAAACCCACGCCGAAGCCGGCGGCAGGAGGTGAATGCCCTCAAAGAGCGTCCGGTTCTCCAAAACAGAGCCACAGGCGATGAACTCTCCGAGCCCTCGGGGATCCATCCTCCTCAATTCCGGACACACGGCAAGAATGGCTTTGGCTTCCGCAGCGAAATAGAACGCGTCCTTTGACTCGTGATAGTAGATCCGGTGCATGCCATAGCGATCGTTGAAAAGCACCGCGGTTCTTCGGCTTTGATCGGTCAGGAACCCGTGAAATCGCCCATTCAATCCCGCCGGAAATGAGGGATCTTCTTCGTAAAGGTGAACGAGATAAGAGGGGCCGGCCCCGTCAAGCTCGTGCCCTCGCTCCTTGAGCCGCTGGGCCGTGCCGGGCTCCGGGAATTCCTCCCCCGAAAACACGAGAACCACATCTCCGCGTTCGTTTCGGAGGGGCATTCCGTCGGAAGAACAATTCTCCTGCGCGCTCCAGCCGACGTAAACTCCTGATGCCTCATCGATCCACGTTCCTGTCGTGTAGAAGGATTCATGGCGAAGGGTCTCGACCATCCGCACCAACTGCTCGGCGGCCTGCTCGCGCGGCATCTTTGTGACAAACCCAGCGATTCCTGGCATTCCTAGAGAGTCCCCTCGACGCCTTTCTGTGCGCGTGCGTACCAAAGGCTTCGCACCTTTAGGAGCTGCAAGAGCAAGGGTTTGGGAATAAGCTGCACAAGCCCGCGGTGGAGCCTCAAACCCAAGGCAATTTTCCCTTTAGCTGTCAGTGGAATGTAATACCGGGGCAGCAGCACCTTTTCGAAGCCGTTTCGCCGCTTGAATTCGGTGAGCGAACTATTGGGGTCATTATAGATGTAGTTGCAGTACATCAAATGAGAGGCTCCTTTTTGCTCGCAAACCTCAACTGCCTTCGCGATAAGGGCATTGGCTGGCCTTTTGTCGTAGTGCTTCATCATGCTGAGGATCTGTAGGATGCTCGCGACCCGGTCGACATAAGTCAACCTGATAAAACCAATCAACTCATTTTGATAGTAAGCGCCTAAGAAGGCATTCCTCTCAGCATAGGTTGAGTTTTCACGCTTCACGGCGTCGAAGCTCTTCTGGAAGTGCCAAAAGGGCTTGCCCTGCCTAAACGGGGTCTCGTTATTGATACTGACGATACCTTGCACAAATGCGTCGTCGAATTCCGCCTCCTTCACGACAACCCCAGCCTTAACTGACTTCCTGACAGCCCTTCGCACACTGGATTCGACACGCTTTTCCCACCAGTCAGAATAAGTTGTTATTGGAATTACGGCTAGATTGTCCCATTCCAGGTGGTATTTATACTTAGGAGTGGTATCGGGCAGTTTCTGGACAAACGTGAAAATGTCGGCCTTCAGCTCCGCTTCCTTCAGGTGCTGAACGAACGATGCAGGATCGGCGACTGTTTCACCCTCTTGCAAATCTTCATCCTGAAAGACTGCTGTCTTTAACCATTTTCCAGTAGTGATAATCGTCCTCCCATCAATCTGGACCGAAGGGACGGATACGCCTTTCCCTTTCACGCGGATATCAGTATGGCCGATACCCGTGGCTGGCCTCTGGGGTTGCAAGGGCGCTCCACCATCTGATTTCAACGCTTCGCCGACCGGGTGCATTGTTACCTCCGCTGACCTGTCATTTCTAACTGACGACGAGGAACTGTTCTGGGCATCCATGTTGTCAAACGCGGCGACAGAGTAGGCGCCCCCTTGCACGCTGCGAACGCCCCTCCGACGTCAGGTGACGAGGTCCCTCCCCTGCGTCATTGCAGGGCTGGCCTGAAAAGTGCGATGCAGCCATCGGATATGGCTGATATCCCATAGCATTTTGAGTGAATCGGTGACGAGGTTGACCTTGGAGCCGGGCTGCGCGACCCAATTAACCGGAATCTCAGCGATCGACAGCGACAGCCGGTGGGCAATCAATAGGATTTCGACGTCGAAAGCGAAGCCCACGGTCTTCTGCCGGGAGAAGATCGCCAGAGCCGCCTCGCGGCGGAACATCTTAAAGCCGCACTGCGTGTCGCCAATACCGCCGAAAGCGAATAGATTGACGAAGAACGCGAAGGTCCGGCCGATGAACCGTCGATGGAACGGGGTTCTGACCTCGACCTCGCCTGGGCGCTGCCCGACCCTCGAGCCGATCGCCACGTCGTGGCCGTCGTCGACGGCCGCCAGCAGCTTCGGAATCTCATTTAGTGGAGTCGCTCCGTCGGCATCCATGAAAAGCACGAAGCGGCCCTTCGCATTGAGCATCCCCATGCGAACAGCGGCGCCTTTGCCCATATGCGGGCAGGCGAGGGCACGGACCCGGACGTCGCTTTCCTCGAAGAGGCGTGCCAGTGCCAAGGTTTCGTCTCGGCTTCCGTCGTCCGCAATGATGAGCTCGAAATCGACGTTCCGGGTGGTGCACCAGTGGAGGGTTTCAAGCACCGTCTTGGGCAGGCGCGCCTGCTCGTTATACGCCGGAATGACGATCGACAACTGGATCTCCCCCCGAGGTGCGGGCTTCAGCTCGACCGACGCACGGAGCTGACCCAGGCTCGAACGGGCCTCCTCGATGACCGGAGAAATCGCCGCGGGCCCCGGGCGACTAGGGGACGCAGTCTTGGGGCGGGCAAGCGGGATGCGGTGGAAGCCGCCGAACAGGTAGAGGATCCCCCCGGTTACCGTCGTGAATAGATACTGGCACGCGTGTTGCAACAGGACCATCGCCAACGCCAAAGGCGGAGAGATGCCGGCGCTGATGAGAAAGAGTGGCGCGGCAGCCTCGATGGTCCCGATGCCGCCCATCGTGAGCGGGACAAGCGAAGCGAAGTTCACAACTACGAGGAACAGCACTGCGGCGCCCACGCTCATGCCGTCCCAGACGGCCAGCCCGAAGCAGTAACAGGACCCGATCTCGATGCTCCAGATGATAACCGTCGTCATGATCGCGCCGAGCATGCGCGGCAACGTTCCCAGCGGAAGAAGGCCGTCAAGGAACTGGGCTGCCCTCTCGCGCACGAACGCGGTCACATGCCCGGGGAACTTCCGGTTCGCGGCAGAGATGAAGGACCGAATCCGCTCGTGGAAGCGGATGCCAAGGACGAGCCCCGAGGTGAGGCCGGCGAAGGCGAGCGACACCAGGAACAGCGCCCACTGGAGGCGGCGATCGACGCGAACCAGGCCTATGACGACAAGTCCGAATACGGCCAGGATCAGCCCGTCCAGAATGCGCTCCGCCGCAATGGATGCCAAAGCGGCGGTTCGCCCGCGGTCGTCGTCCGTCTTTGCCGCCGCGCAATGCGCGCGCAGGATCTCGCCCAGCCGGGCGGGCAGGACGTTGTTGCCCATGAAACCGATGAGGATCAGTCGCCACGAGTCCCAATAGCTGAGGCTGCGCTCCCAAATCCGCCACCGCGCGGCGCGGATAAGATAGGCGATCACCATCAGCGCGAGGCCGAATATCAGCAGGCTCGGATGCGCTTGGCGGACAGACGCCATCGTCTGTCGCAAATCGAAGCGCCAGAGCACGGCGTGGAGAATAAGCCCCACAAACACCAGCGAGATAACGACCTCGGCGAGTCGCTTCATTGGTTCTTCCCGTTGCGGTCGGGGACGGCGACACTGGTCTCTTCACGGCCCCGCCCATCGCCGATCCATACCGTGGCGTCGCCGGCGTACCGGCCCTCGACTTTGAATACAGGGCTTAAGTCGGCTAACGCTGGCCCACCAAATGTCACAATGGCAGTCCCAGTTTTGTTATTGGGACGCTCGCCCTTCTGGCACTGCAGGACATTCTTCCAAAAAAGGTGGACATCTCCAAGCGAAGCGGGTGGTCGATTCCGCCTTGTAATCGAGCTTTCCACAGAATCTATTGGATTACCTGCGTTTTCAACGAAAGCTATCTCATAGCCACAATAGTCAGATCTGTGCAGCCAAGCCAGAACGTTCTCCAATTGGTACGTTCTTTCGCGCTCGATAAGGAGAGGACTCGCAGCCCTTGTCACCATCGGCACTTGGATTCCCATACGGACCATCAGGAGGATGATCGTCGCTGCGGTGATAGTCCCTATGACGTAGCGAGTCTTGACAAAGGAGAGTGCCTTCTCAGCATTAAGCCAACCTAAGGGTGTCACATAAACTGCTACAATAATCGCAAAGAGTGCATAGATGGGCGTACCGATCCCCCCACCGAACGGAAGCAGTATCGCTGTAAGCGTTAAAAAGAAAAGGCTCCAGCAGCGCAAGCGAAGAAGCTTCATCAATACTGCGCCGAGCCAGACAAGCAATAACGGCAGGCTCTTCAAGAGGAACACAAAGCTGAGTGCAGACACCAAGAGAAAGCCCGCTAACTTCAGCCTGGCAGAGAGTCCCATGCTGAAAACGACCATCTGGGCCAGCAGGAATGCCACAAGGGATGCAACCCGATTGACCTCATTGGTTTGGTAGCTTACCAGGAATCCAAATAGCCTGGTGTCAAGAGGCCTGGTCGCGGTCTGCACGAGGAGCGGGGACGCATGGGGCCAGAAACGCGGAACAGCAACAACCAGAGCGGCGATTGCCATCATGCCGACAAGTAAGATCACAACCGCCTGGACGTGCTGCGCTCTGTTGCGTTGCCGAAAGGTGTCGAGGTAGAATCCAAAGTAGCAGCCTACGAAGAGCGCTGTTGTAAACGGGTGCCAGAACACGAGCAGAGTTGCGACTACTGCAAACCACACTTCTCGTTTCTGGAGTGTACCTGAGGCGTGGAAGCGAAGTAGGGCTCCAAGAGTCAACACTACGGGAATGTACGATATTCCGTAGATATGAAACAGATGAACATACCCGGAAAAAAAAACGCCGCCAGCAACGAATGCGACCAGTGCTAACAGGCGCCGCTGGGCTGCCGTTTCATAAATAAGCCACCAGGCCAGAACGAACACTCCGTAAATAAATCCCTGGAGCAAAGTCTGGCGTAGAACACTGGTCGGAAAAACAGCCGGATCCAGAAATAGAAAGCCCAACCACGTCGCTGCCTGGTGCAGAGGACGGTAAGTTGAAGATATAAACGAGAATGCCGTTGCAAAGCCCTGGCTGTGCACCATAGCAAGCCACCAATAACTTTCTCGATGGCTCGCAAACGGTACAGCCATAAAGAACCAAAAAGAAAACCCGAGCACTGTGACAATGAAATAACAGAGCGTCTGGGTGCGTGCGTATGAATCGGAAAAGTAACTACCGTTGAGACCCGAAATCTCACCGGCAGGGTCTTTCATTATCACATCATCTCCAAGATGACCTTCTGGTGTGGCATCGAGAGAGCGCCAGTCGAGCCGGGCCTCATGCAGTCACGGCCTCTCGCAACTCGGGCGGGGACTCCTCAAATGAGGATCCCTCAGCGGCGGAAACGCCACGCACCCTCGGTGCCCGCGGGACAACAATCGCCCCGAGCAAGAAAACAACAAATATCAACTGACCTTTGAAGGCCGCCTCGGTGACGTTGTAGAATGGCAGAATAGTCCACAGGGCCAAAGTGAGCGAGGCGAAGCTGGAAAAGGGCGTGAGCCTTCTGCAAATGGTCCGGTAGCTGGCGATCAAGAATCCACCAAGAAGGAAGAGCCCGATAAAACCTTGGTTGAGGTAAACCTCGAGATAACCGTTGTGTGCCTCATTGATGCCAGCGCCAGTCTGCCTCCAGACCTTAAAGAGCCGAGGACCTAGCCAGAAGCTTTCGTACCCGGCGCCAAGGAGCGGATTCGTGTGCGTGCTAAGAACGGCGTTCCAGATGACCGTTCTGCCGGTGAGGGTTGGGTCCCGACCGACCGCCGCGGCAATCGCCGCGTTGACGTCGATCCCGAAGCCGAAAGCTAGAATCAGGTATAGACAGATTCCGAGCGGAATTGACACTTTGACAAGAGCCGGATGCCGCTTGGCCGCTTTGCTGTGAGCCGCTGCGATCACCAGGCAGCCGAGCACCAGGCACACGCGTGAGGTCTCGCTGCTGGAAAGATTCAGCAGCCATAGAGTCATGGCGATTAACGCGACGTTCACGAGGATGATCCGTCTCGTCTGCCGTTCCTTTCGATCAGCCCAGCGCGTCATCGTATCCCAGAACAAAAAGAGCCCGCTGATCATGCACGCGACACCGAGCATGTTTTTGCTCGTCGCAGCTCCTACGTACTCGGGGACACCCGTATAGAGACCGTAGTGCATGGCGTCCTGAGGGTAGTACTTGACGAGCAAAACGGAAAGCGGGACCAGGAGGAAGCAAAGGCGGCGAAGCAGCGTACGGACAGCCTCCAACGGAAGAGGATCAGAGAGCACGACGAGGATCATCAGGTAGTTGCCGAGGTCCCTGAACCAGCGCTTGAAGGCGACGTCAGGGAAGTCGGACCATAGGACGCTTAAAAGGGCGAAGGAAAGGAACGCGGTCAGGGCCAGGTTGCGCGCGAAGAATTCGCCCCACTTGAACGACCGCGAGATAAGGATGCCGATCGCCAGCAGGATCAGGGCGAAATAGACGGCGCGGTTCAAGGGATCCCCTTCTTCCATCGCCTCGGCCGCCATGGTCGGCGCTCCCACCTGGCCGCTGAGCCATTGCGCAGGCAGCCGCGATCCGGCAATGAACATCCAGATCACCGGCACCCACAAGCCCAGCGAGATGCCGCGGTTCCTGGCGGGGTCGAAACGCAACAGTGCCAGCAGAAGGACGAGCCATAGAAACAGCGCTAAAGAAGGAGGCATTTTGTCGATTCGCCCCAAAGAAGGGGACAAATTGTCTGTGGCCGGGTGCGGCGTTTGAGCCTGCTCGCACTTTCAGGAACTCACTGCACGAGAGGTTATCCCGAAACTCCGATAGGAATCACTTGGCCGCTACCTTCATCGAGAGCCATGTCGACGTAACCCTCCGAACCGTGAGCGGGGGTCTCGCACGACCCTTGCGCCTTATGGATTCGCAATCGCATACCAGGCAGTTTATCGCCATGGTCAGCCGTGACCCTGGCGCGAACTGTGTCCGGCTCAATACCATCCGTTTCAAACACTACCGATCGACGTTTGCGAAACCAGGAGATCGCTTGCCCGGCCGTTGAGAACCACGCGCCTCGACTCTTCAGATCCTGAACCAGGTCACGATAACATGCGCCCCACAACCTTTCCGGAGCGATGCTGCGATCATGCCAGTTGATCGTGATGCAGCCTCCAAACCGGACCGCATTATCCAGCATCCGGCCGACGAGTATCCTCGCCTGGCGTGGGGAAAGATCGAGATAAGGGGGATAGAACAGAGCCGTGTCCATCACATGCAGCGGTAATTCGAGTAGGTGACTCGCCTCGAGCGGCTTGTATCCTTGCGTTGTGCCTGCACGATACCCCACCGTCTCGTTGTAGCCAATCGTCGAATCGTAAGCCGCGCCGGCCTTCTCCAGGGCCAGGGGCGACTGTTGGTCATAGTAGAGCCAGTGCATCCGTACACCGATTTCGGAGGCTCCCGTCAGGCGTCGAATCTCTTCTAGTTCCTCGCGCCCTCGAGAGCTGTCGAGCCATCCGTCAATTCCATGCAGTCCGACTTCGCAACCCGCAGTCAGCAGCTTTTGAATCGAATCTGCGATATCCTGAGCGTCATAGCGAGCAGCGCGAAACTTGGGTGCCGGACCCTGAGAGTTTTTTCCGGAGCAGTTCTTGAAAGGAATCACGAAAAACGTCGAGCGGAGGCCCTTTTCCAATTCCAGGTAACGATCATCGAACTCCCGCCAGAAGTCATTCGCAAAACCCATGTGAACAAATGGTAGCTTCAGGGCTGCCGCCCAGTTCGTGACCAGACCTCGCAGGGGCAACCGTCCGCGAATAAGGTTGCGCAATGAACCGAAGACGGCCCGGTACAAGAACCCGAACATCGTGTGGTCCCATTTCTGTTGGCAGATCGAGGGATGGTCAACATCGTGAGTCAGGCAAGCGATGAATCGATGCCCATCCGGAACTGGCGGGATCTCAACCAATGGAACCCCGCACCCGGCAATTAAGTCTCTGAGGAACGCGATATGGAGCTCAAGTGCTGGCATACTGGCATTGGCAGGCGGCTGACCCAGCGTCAGCAACTTGCGAACCTCGCCAAACAGATCAAAGCCGATCCTGGCCAGCACTCGTTCTCTGGACCGGTCCAAATATGCCACGCACTGGTGGGAGTCTTCATCCCTCAGAAGGCCTCTCTCTTTCTGCGGAAAAGTGACGGTGCCCCCATAGATGGGGATTCGGTTTCCTTGATACGAGAGGATGCAGGGGTGCCTCCGTTGGCGGCCGGTTTGGATCTTCTCTTCATCGTCAAAATGGGTCTTTCTGCCGGCATAAAAAAGGAGGAGCTTCGCGGTGCCGCCGAGATGTTCTCCTCCGGCACATATCAGAATATCGTACCGGCGATCCCGCCGGTAGGGCTCCCACGGAGTTTTGAACAGCTCAAAGAACTCACGGACAACATCCAGTTCCGAGGAAGCGGCAATAACACCTATCATCGCCAGGCGCTCCTAGGTCAATGCCGCCACGGGCGTCTCGTGTGCCCGCAGCCATTCCTCGAAAACGACGAGGCTAAACAGGATTTTATGATGGTCGTGTCGGCCGGAGGCGTGCTGCTCGAAAAGTTCGCGCACGGCAGGGGCACGAAGGTATTGATAGATCCGGGAGCCACTGTCGAGGAGGGTTTCGGTCATCTTGTTGTCGATGGCACCGCGGAACCACTCATCAACGACGTTGACAGCGAAGCCGCGCTTCGGCCTTCTCATTATCGAAGCAGGAAGATAGGCCTTACACACCTGGCGATGCAACCATTTTCCGGAGCCATTCCTCACCTTTAAGTTTGCCGGCAACCGTTCGACATATTCGACAATCTCTTTATCGACATACGGGACGCGAAGCTCGAGACTATGCGCCATGGAGAGCTTGTCTGCGTACATAAGGAGTTCATCCGGGAGCGTGGACCTCACCTCCAGGAACTGGAGGCCGCCAAGCTCGTCGGTCTCCGACATGAGATCAGCCATGCTCGCCCAGCAGTCCAGGATGGTGTCGCCGGAGCTGGGATCCAGCAGTCCCTCCTGGAACAGGTGGTCGACCTCGCCACCCGGCAGGATCGATAAAACATACTGGTATCTGCGCATCCGATCTGAAATCGCCAGAGAGTAGACTCCCCGCTTTAGGGTCTCATTTCTCGGCAGGGCGCCAACGGCTGAGGAGATCGGGGTGCGCATCCATCCTGGCAATCCCGCCCACAGCGTGCCATAGCGGACACCGAGGTGGCGGCGATAACCACCAAACAATTCGTCCGGGCCCTGCCCGACCAAGGCTACCTTGACGTCTTGGTGAGCTCGTTCGCAGACGAAATACATTGGAACGATCGAGGAAGATGCGATGGGCTCTTCCAAGGAAGCAACAATCTTCGGAAGCGTCTTCTCGAAGGTCGATCTCGTAATCGTGACGGCAGCATGCTTCGACCCCAGGATGCGAGCAGTTTCTGCGGCATCCGCCAGCTCGTCGTCGGCGAAGGACGAGCCGTATCCGACGGTGTAGGTCGGCCAAGAACTTCCGTTAAGCTTCATCAAGGCAAGGAGGAGCCCGGAATCCACGCCGCCGCTCAAGAGCAAGCCCACCGGGACATCGCTGATGAGCTGGCGCTTCACGGCCTGTTTGTAAAGGGCGAGTAACTCCTCCCTAGCTTCGGCGGGCGACTTTGCCGGTACAAAAGGAGAGGGCTGGAATCTGTACCATCGGCTCAACTGATAAGAGCCGTTTTGGACGGTTAGCTTGGTTCCTGGTGCGAGTTTGCGCACGCCCTTGATGATCGTGTAAGGCGAGGGCGTATAGCGATAGCGCAGGAAGAGATTCAACGAAGTGGGATCAATCTCCGCCCGGCCCGGCATCGTGGCGCGAACAGCGCGTATCTCGGAGCCGAAGCACAACCGATCCCCATCGATCCTGTAATAAAGCAGTTTGATTCCAAAAGGATCTCGGGCGAGGACCAACCGCCGCTGTCGCACATCCCAAATGCCCAGGCCGAACATCCCGTTGAGGCGGTTGAGCACCTCGTCACCCCACTGCTTGTATCCATGGATGATAACTTCCGTGTCCGAGTTCGTGCGGAAAACGTGGCCGTGTCCCTCCAATTCGCGCCTGAGCTCAGGGAAGTTATAGATTTCACCGTTGAAAACCACCCAAACGGATTCTTCCTGGTCCGACATGGGCTGATGACCCCCCCCAAGATCGATGATCGAGAGCCGGCGAAAACCGAATCCGAGTGGGCCGGTGATGTAGTACCCCTCGTCGTCCGGGCCTCGATGGATGAGGGTCTTGGTCATCGCTTCGATGTCCTGACGCCCAACAGGCTCCAGATTTCCGAAGTTATACTGTCCACATATGCCGCACATAAGCTATTCCTAGTTTGTGGTCTTCGACTCCAAGGGTTGAAGGGAATCGCGTGTCATCCCGTCTTGGGGTTTTCTCAGGTTTCGTGCTAGTAAGAAACAGAGACTTCGGAACACCTGCGACTGTGCCCAGCGATGCATCGGGACATTGTCCCAGCCGACCAAAAGCTGGCGGGCCCGAAACGAGCCATCGGTTTTTTGCCATCGCCCAAGCAGTTCTGTGACAACACGTGACAAGATTCCGTCTAGCTCTGGAAAGCGGCCATGCAAGAGGACGGCCAGGTTGATACACTCCGCGCAATCATAAAGCTCGCGGCGATACACGGTGAGGCGCGGCCGCTTGGAGAATGGCAACGGCAGACCGTTTGCGTCGAACAAACTCCTCACGTAATAGCTGATCCCCCGCTCGATGGCGCTTCGGCACCGAGGGCAGTCTGTTAGCAGCTCGATTTTTGCGAGGGCCTTCAGAACAAAGCAGGTATGAAAGTGATCGACAAAATCCCTTTCGCCATCCGTCGAATAGTACCAGAAGCCGTCTGCTTTTTGAGACGCAAGGACGAAGTTCAGGTTTCTTCTCGCAGCCTCCAGGTACCGCGGCTCCGAGAGCTCGATCCCGGCCTTGGTCAGAAGAAATGCTCGATAGGCACTAGCATTTATAACGCCACAGGGGTCGTCAGGAGCAGGCGTATAGGCACAACTAGCAGTATCCGGAGCCATCTCCAAGTCCCGGTAACTTCTGAAGGCATGCTCGGCGATTGATCGCATGATTCGCAACCACTTCTGATCCTTATCAATCGCATAAACCTGTGAGAATGCCTCGTAAACATAGGGGACCGTGGTGATCAGAGGTGTACCCTCTTTCAGTGTGCCCGTTCGCGTCTCCCAATCAAACGGATATCCCCAGCAGTAGTCCTCGTAACCCCGGCAGCGAGTCTCCTGAAGGACCTCCAGGAAGTGGGCGGCTCGCTGGTAATACTTGTCTGCTCCGTAGATTCCCGCAAGGAACGCAAAGCCCATGGCGTAATGGGCGTCAGCGATAGGGAAGCGCTGCGGCTTCCAGAAGAGTCTTCGCGCCGAGGGGACAAAGGCCTCACAAAGGACCATGGGGGCAACCGCAAGTGTGCCAAGCAGTGGCCTGCGGTAATAAAGAGCCTTGGCACCTCGACCGAGCTTGCTCGCGAAGAAACTCTGATGATCGTATGAGGTCTCTCCGTAACGATCAAGCCAGTCACAAAACTGGTCAACCGCGGTGACGATTCTCCCGACTAGAGCTTCGTTCATAAGGTCTGCTGATGGGGTGAGTTAATTTCGCTCCACATTGAAATTATCTACCCCTTTGAATCTTACGAGGGACTTGAGGATAGCCTTGAGCTTGGCCATCTGTTCTTTGCGGTGGAAGGCCATGAGCTCCCGGGAGACTGGGCGTGGCGTCCGGGAGAGAAGAGCCCAACCATAACCCAGTCCTAACGCCAGGCCACCGATGATGAAGGGCTGCTTTGCGGCCCGATAGGCAATTCGGAATAGTTCCCACACCGGATGCCCACCGAGATAGTAGTCTTTCTCCCCGTAGGAAAACAAAGATGAGAGGATACTGCGTTCCGCGGTTCCCAGGTGGCGGTAGTGAAAAAACGACCTTTCCCGGAATGACTCGGTCTTCCAGCCCATCATGCGGGCAGTTGTCACTGCCATCCAGTCGATTCCTCCCGCGCGGTGTGGGATATAACCGCCGATTTCTTCCCAGCACTGCCTCCGGAACAATTGGCACTGACCCGAAACGTGCTTGCGCCCCTCGAAGCTGTCTCTTTCCGAACTGTAACCTTCCTCTCTGAAGACTGTTCCGGCCACACCAAGGGTAGGGTCGGCTGAGAATTTTCCGGCAAGAAACTCGAAATGGTCCTTTTCAAAGGAAATGTCCGCATCCAAGTTACCGATGATTTCGTATTGGAGGCCGGCAACTCTTTCATAGCCGGCATTGAAAGCCCCCACTTTGGCGGCAAAGCTGCGGTCTCGCCGTTGAGGCATCTGGACCATTTCGATCCAAGGATACTGCACAAGATAGCGGCTTACGATTTGTGGAGTCCTGTCCGTCGATCCATCGTCCACGATCACCCATTTTACCGGGAGGACCGTCTGATTGATCACCGACTCGATCGTCTTCTCGATAAACGCCTCTTCATTGCGAGCAGGGGAAATCAGAACGTAGGGCGGGTGGGAGCACTGTTGATCCATTTCGGACCCTCGTAGTTTCATTGGACGAGCTCGCTGGAGTCTTCGCGCAAGGAGGCAATCGCTCTCTTAAGGATTGCCGTTGTACTCGCATCCCCGACGACCGGAACCAGGGTTACCTTTCCTCCCCAGCTCTTCATCTCATTTGCCCCCACAACTTCTTCTTCCGTATAGTCTCCACCTTTGACGAGAACATCCGGCCGCAGCGCCCGGATCAGATTCATGGGGGTCTCATCGTCGAAAAGCACAACTGCATCAACGCATGGAAGGGCTGCCACCAGCCTGGCGCGGGCGTCCTCAGAAATGACCGGGCGACTCGGTCCCTTCAGAGCGCGCGCGGAGCGGTCCGTGTTGAGAGCCACCACGAGGCAATCCCCTTCGCGCTTCGCTCGCTCCAGCACGGCCAGGTGCCCCACATGAAGCAGATCAAAACACCCATTTGTGAACACAATTCGTTGACTGGCCTGGCGCCAATGCGCCACGCGCTTCAAAAGCATTTCGAAAGAGCAGATCTTTTCCGCTTGACTTGCCTCTCCGTCCGATGCGAGACCAGCCAGCAATTCGTCGCGAGAGATTGGGACCGTTCCCAACTTCCGAATAACGATGCCGGCTGCCAAGTTGGCAAGTCGAATGCCGTCGTGCAGGTCCAGGCCAGTTGCAATGGCCGCACCCATTGTTGCGATCACCGTATCACCTGCACCGGATACATCAAATACCTCCCGGGCCAGTGCGGGGAAATGGTGAATACCGCTGGGCTCCAGCAGCGATATTCCCAGATCGCCCAGGGTCACTACGAGGCGGCCGACCCCAAGGTCAGACCGCAGCCGCTGTCCCTTCTGCAATAGCAATTCCAAGTCGCTGTAGTCCGTGGAAGTTGCCGCAGCAAGTTCCATTCGGTTCGGGGAAATCACATCGCATCCCGCGTACTTTTCGTAGTGCAGGCCCTTGGGGTCGACGAAAGTGGGTATCGAAAGCTCACGCGCGCGGCGGATTATAGTCTGACAAACGGAATCACTCAGCAATCCCTTCCCATAGTCAGAAAGAATGATCGCCGAGGAATCCGCGAAATGCGTGTCGATTCCAGAAAGGAGAAGGCTCTTCAGCTCGAGGCTGAGGTCGCCGGCCTTCTCTATATCGAGACGGAGCATTTGCTGCCGACCCGCGAGAATTCGCGTCTTGCAGGTCGTCGGCCGGTCAGGTGTCGAAATAACGGCCGTTGTTGCAATGCCTGAGGTTTGTAGAAGCTCGAGAAGTTGACGGCCGTCTTCATCCGCGCCTGCCACCCCTGCCACGGACACCTTACAGCCGAGGGCACTCAGATTGGCCGCTACGTTCGCCGCTCCGCCCGCAACACAGGTCTTGTGGTCGAGCCGGACGACCGGCACAGGTGCTTCGGGGGAGATTCTTTCGACCGCGCCCCAAACGTATCGGTCCAGCATCAGATCACCGACCACCAGCACGCGGCGGCCGTGAAATCCCCTCTCGACGGTCTCGAGGACTTTGTGGAGATCCTTAAACATGGTCACCTCTGAGATTCAAAGGCAGCGGCGTCGTACGACATGCCGCTTTCTGTCTTTGGCCGGACAATCCCAGCATCCGGTTACAGACGCTCTCCACCACGCGCAACAACCAATCCTGTTGAGTAGCGTGGAAGGGTTCGAAATAGGCATGTCGGAATGAGCTCACCCATTTTATGTTCAGATCGTTTCTCGTGTGGCCGCCCCCCGCGAGAGAAAATCAAAATGATGTCTCCAACTATGATGTTGAAGGCATCGCACTTTGTGCTGGGTGGCCTGCCTGGCCTGTGGAATCGACTCGGATGACTCCTTTGCCTAGGAGCGCGGCGACAAGATCTATGAGTCGCAGTCTCTCTATGCGCCAGTTATGTTCTCGATAAACCTCTTGCCCTCGTCTTGCTAACTCGGCTACCTCGGCAGGATGAGAGAACACAAATTCGATCTTCTGGGCAAGTTCCTCCGCGTTCCCCGATTCGAAGAAGAGGAGAGACTCTGGGTTGAAGTAATCCTGGATGCCTGGCGTTCGTGGAGCAATCACCGGTTTGCCCAGTGCCAGGTACTCGAAAATTCGAGTCGGCGTATTAATCTCCGCAAACGCACTTCGATGGTTGGGAATGATTCCCACATCACAATCTTCGATTTCTCGGACCAGATCTTCCAGGCGCCTCGGCCCCAGATACTGCACACGATCCTGCAGGCCCTTCTGGCGAGCCTCGCCCATCACTCGTTCCAGAAAAGGAGTCTTCCGACCATAAATTCTCAGCTCTGCGGCGGGAACGGCCTCTCGTACTAGGGCAAGGGCATCGACCGCAAGATCCAAACCGTTTCGTTCGACTAACGACCCGTGATACATGATCACAAAGCGTTTGGTCGGGGCGTCGTTCGCGGACGGGTATGAGCCCGCCGCTCGAAACGGGAAAATCTCCTCATCGGGAGCATTCATCACCACCCCAATCTTCTCGGGACGACAGCTACGCGAGGCGAAGATGCGCTTGCACGCGATGTTGACAGTAAGCACTAAATCCGCGCGCGCCATGCTCCACTTTTCGAGTCGGCTTATGATCCGGACGCTTAGACTGTTTTTGTCAAGATTGAATATCGTCGTCATGAGTTCGGGCATCGGATCGTGGAGATCAAGGATTACCTTTGCTCCCAGTGCCTTCGGTACCAACGAACTCAAGACAAGAATGTCGGGCATGTTGTGTACATAGACCATGTCATAGCGACGTTTGAGCGACCGCATGGCCAGGATGATCGAGGAGATGAGGATGAATGTAGAATACTGGTAAGCGTATGAAAACTTGCCGCCGCGGCGGTTGGTGATCGGGACCCGGAAGATATCGATTCCGTTGAATGCCTCACGCTTCGGTGCCTTCTCATCTCCGAGACATATCAAGTCCACACTCATGCCTTCTTTGAGAAGGGCGGCCGCCGCCCGACGCGGTCGTGGATCGGCAGGGTACGGGGAAAACGTAACCATCCCCACCCGCTTTCCCTGAAGGCCCGAACTGGTCGAGAGCGCAGGAGACTGGGAACGGAAAGGCAGATGCCCGGGTGCATCATGGGGTTGGGTGGTAGGGGCACGATCTGCGCTCAGATGAATCGTGTTCTTGACGTCCTTGGACACGTTTCGCCCTGAGGCAAACCAGTTTCGCTGCCCGTCTCTCTTTGCTATGCTATTCCGACGACTATCCATGTAGTCCAGCGTCATCCTCGGAGGTTCGTGCCGGTAAACTACGTCTAAAGTTAGGCGCCCTGGTCGTATCGAAAGCGGCGGCCGAGGCGGAGGTGCCATGGAATTCCGTCAGCCACGAGACGCCGCTCTCCTATCCTCTCGTGGTTGCCGCAACGTTGTCAACAACCTTGCTGCAGGCGTCGCGCTCGATCTTCATGATGTTGGAAGCCTGAATCGCTTCGAGAATCACTGAATGGTCAAACTCCCTTAGGATCTTGATGTTGGGCATGACGCAATGACCGCCGATGATTCCCGGAAAGTACTTTACGGGAGGCAAGTATTTTATTTCTTCCCAGAACGAGTTGATTTCGTCGTAATCCTGGCCCGATTGGTCACAAAATCTCTCGACCTCCTGCGCCCAAGCGATCAAAACGCCGAAGTAGGTCGTTTCCGTGAGCTTCGCCAGCTCGGTTGCCTCCGGAGACGACAGGATCTTGGTTTTCATGCCCAGAGACTCGAAATGTTTGGCGGCCAGCTCGCCGATTGCAGGATCCATAGCTCCCACGAATTTTCTATAGAAAAGGAGCTCCTCGGCCATGCGAGCGTGTTTGCCACGCACCGGGCTGTTCACAACGGCGGTACCCGCTCGCTCGGCTATCCTTCGTGTTGTCCCAACCGCCACGGTGCTGTTGACGATCGTCAAAGTGGGTTTGAAAAACTCGATGTACCGCACGGTCTCGCCGACAAAATCCTTGATCCCGAAGGGGTAGCAAACGTGCAGGGCGTCGACCTGTTCAATCCGCTTGAGCGGCGAGATATCCACCCCCACTGCATCATAGTGCTTGGAAACGAGCTCGAAGAGGGGCTTCCCCACCTCTCCCAGTCCTACGACCACAACTTTACTGTTGTTTGTCACAGCCTTTGAGCCTCCTCCAATAAAGGTTACAGTTTGGCGACCAACGCCACCGTGGTTTCTCACAGCAGCGGACTATCATCGGCACTGCCTCCAAAATCCGGCGATCACCCTCGGAGAGGATGGTCACCCCACAAACTGCGCCCACGGGGAAACACACCCGAGTGCGTGTTTAATGCGATTTGGAAACCCGCGCTTATTGACTTCGGTCAAGCACCCTTCCCCGACCAGGAGCAGAGCCGGTTTCGCTATGACCCAATGGAGGTCATAACTGAGCCCCGGGGATAGAGTTGGGAATCCGCGACAGTCTCACCGCACACGAAATTCAACACCGATAGGGCAATTCGATCCTGCTGCGCGTAGGTCAACCCTGGGAACATGGGCAGCGAGAGTATGTGTGAAGCAGCCTCTTCGCAGACTGGGAAATCACCCTCGCGGTAGCCAAGGTCTTTGTAGGCGTTTTGCAGGTGGAGGGGAATGGGATAATGAATTCCCGTCCCGATACCAGCCGCACCCAGGTGGTTCTGAAGTTGTTCTCGGTTCTGAACCTGGGCGACATAGAGGTGGAAGACGGCCTTGGACCAGGGAGGCTCATAAGGAAGCTTAATTACCTCGCCGGCCGCACCCAAAAGCTCCTGATATCGCGACGCGCATTCGCGGCGTCTTTCATTCCACGCCGTGAGATGTCGAAGCTTGACGTGCAAGATTCCGGCCTGGATGGAATCAAGTCTACCGTTGTACCCTTCCATATCGTGATAGTACTTCTTGGCCTGGCCGTGATCGCGAAGCATCCGGATTTTGCGAGCAATATCACCGTCGTTGGTCGTGACGGCGCCCGCTTCGCCGCAGGCCCCCAGGTTCTTGCCCGGATAGAAGCTGAAGGCCGCGGCACGACCCATTGATCCTGCCCTCAGCCAACGATTCTGGCGTTTGGAAAAATACTCCGCCCCGTGGGCCTGGCAGGCATCTTCTACCACTCGCAGGCCGAAGCGCTCGGCAAGGTCCAAGATGGGATCCATATCCGCTGCTTGCCCGTAAAGGTGGACGGGGACGACAGCGGTTACAGGCCTGCCAAGTCTCTTGTTGAAGACCCGCCCCGTGGTTCCGTCAACACTGCACTCCACTTGAAGGTACCTGCGAAGCCGTTCAGGGTCCATGTTGTAAGTGCGCTCATCGATATCCACAAAGTCGGGCGTGGCCCCAGCCTGGGTGATTGCTTCCGTTGTGGCGATGAAGGTGTTGGGGACGGTTACCACCACGTCACCATCGTTTACACCTGCCGCCATCAGAGCAAAGCGCAGAGCGTCCGTGCCGCTCCCCACGCCGATACCGTGCTGAGCATCGCAGTACCTGGCGAAAGTTCGTTCGAAATCCTCGACCATCGGACCACCAATAAAGCCCGCCGTATCGAGAGCATGTGCAAACACAGCCGCCAACTCGTCTTTGAGCTCCTTATGCGGGGTGACGAGGTCAAGAAAAGGAATTCGATTAGTTTCCACGATTTGTTACCTCCGTCTTTTGCTGGTCTAGTCTTCTCAAGAATTTGGCGGGGTTCCCCGCCACGATCACATTGGCTGGAACATCTCTTGTAACCACACTTCCTGCCCCCACGATGGCGTTCTCGCCGATCGTTATCTTAGACAGAATCGTGCTCCCCGAACCAATGGAAGCACCTCTTTTAACCAAGGTGGTTTCCACTTTCCAGTCGGCCTCGGTCTGTAGCGCCCCGTCAGGATTTGCCGCCCGGGGATAGGTGTCGTTAATAAAGGTCACGCTGTGTCCGACGAAAACGTTGTCTTCGATTGTCACGCCCTCGCAGATAAATGTGTGGCTGGAGATCTTGCATCTTTCCCCAATTTTTGCATTCTTCTGCACTTCGACAAAGGCACCAACCTTCGTCTCGTTGCCAATTTCGCAACCATAGAGGTTAATAAACTTGGAAAGCTTGACTCCTCGCCCGAGCTTGACATCCGGGGCGACGCTAAGAAATTCGCTCATATTCGGACAGTCCTCCCCCTTTCCTTTATTGATTTGTTCGCAGCTTCCAGCATTTTCACGATCTTAAGTCCCGCCTGGCCGTCGTTGAACGGTTGCTTATTTTGCTGGAGACAGTCGATGAAGTACCTGCACTCAGCCTTTAAGGCCTCCGTCTGGTCCACTTGCGGCGCCCACATGTCACCGGAGCGGTAACTGACCAGGAGGTCATAGAGTCCTTGACCATTCGTGATCTGAACGCCCTTGTCGTACACCTTCACTTTCTCCCGCTCCAGATCGTTCCACACGACCATCTTTTTCTCTCCTCCAATCAGAGTGGTCCGCACCTTGACGGGCGACAGCCAATTGACATTGATATGGGCGATGATGTTGTTCTCAAAATATACCGTGATAAAGGCAATATCCTCATGGGAATTCAAGTGTCTTTCGCCCGTTGCCACGATAGCTTCCGCCTTGTCCTTGATCAAATGGTCCATAATCGACAGGTCGTGGGGCGCCAGATCCCAAATAACATTGATGTCATGTTGGAAAAGGCCCAAGTTCACCCTGGTCGAATCATAGTAATAGAGCTTGCCCAGCGCTCCTTCATCAATCAGTTGGCGAATCTTCTTCACGGCGCCCGTGAAAAGAAAAGTGTGGTCCACCATGATTTGCAGCTTCTTTTTATCGGCCAGCTCGATCAATTCCTCAGCCTGCGCGGCCGTTGAGGTGAAAGGCTTTTCCACCAGGACGTGTTTTCCATTTTCGAGCGCAGCCTTGGCTAGTTCGAAATGAGTCCAGACAGGGGTGACCACCGCCACCGCGTCAATTGTTGTCCGAGAGAGGGTTTCAGAAATATCGGAGGTTACTTGCACGCTGGGATAAGCTTGCTTGACGCGTCGCAGTGCTTCCGTGCTCTTGTCACATACGATGGCGACTTCACATCCCTCTACACTATGGAAGTTTCGGACTATCTGAGGACCCCAGTAACCATAGCCGATAATGCCGATTCGAATCATAGTTCCTCCCACCGGGTGAATATCGTGACCGGTTTTGCGCGATGAAATAGGAAAAAGCAGGTAAGTGATTGCAGAGGTTATCTTGCGCCGCGATTGCTAGTGGTTGCCCTCAGCAAGACGGATTCAGCATAGGCGACGAGGAACATCTGGGCCGGCAAGGTGCCGCCTTGTGGATATTTCAGTAAAGAAGCACGAATAGTTCCATTCGCCATTTTCAATAGGCGCCGTGTCCCCTCAAAACAGCACTTGGCGTTCGCAAGAGGATCTTGATGTCCAGCCAGGGAGTCCAAGTCTTGGCGTACTTGAGGTCCAAACGAACCATTTCGTCAAATGTGACTCTGCTTCGACCGTCAACTTGCCACAAGCCTGTTATCCCAGGCTTTGCCTCCAAAAAGCGACGTCTGTGCCATATATCGTACACCTCAACCTCGTACGGAATAGGGGGCCGAGGTCCCACCAGGGACAACTCACCCCTCAGCACATTGAAAAACTGAGGAAGCTCGTCCAGGCTGGTCTTCCGGAGAAATCTCCCGAACCATGTTACGCGGGGATCATCCTTTATTTTGTAAACCCCTCTGGAGTCGTCCGGCTGCTGGTGGTTTACCTTCCCTGAAATAAGCTGCCTGGTGTAATCCCGATGAATCTTCGCATCACTCCGGGAATCCATCGATCTGAACTTCAAGAACGTAAAACGGACTCCATACTGTCCCAGTCTTTGCTGTTTGAAGAGAATCGGACCTCTCGACGTTAACTTGATCACCGCTGCAATGACGAGGAGGAGGGGAGAAAGGAAGAGGAGAGCGAAGGCACTCCCCATGATATCTATCGTTCTTTTGATCACCCGAGAGGCTTTTGTGGCAGGGTCCTGTGGGCTTAAGTCGGGATACAGCCTCGTGTCTGCGGGACGACCGCCGTTTTCAAGGTCCAAGTCATCCGGGTACACATGGAAAGAAATGTGGATCACATTCATCTGTTCCAGATTGAGGTCGTTTCGCAAGGCGGAGGATACTCTGGAATGCAGAGCACTGAGTATGGCGTTCATACTCCCCGAGCCAATTTCTGTGCAGATGACGCCGACCACCATGTCCTTTTTGTACCATCCGCATAAATCCGTTTCCCGAGTGGACATGGAAAGCGCCTTTGCTATCGCCCCAAGCATTGCCTCCCCGCCCTCAGCCTGGAGAAGCTTGCCAGTATGCACGAGCATGAGCACGAAACGCAGGCGAGAACGCTCACTCCTTTTTCTCTCTAGAGACAGTACTTTCCTAAATATGTCCTCCGGCACGAGCGTCAAAACGCCGTCTTCAGCACGGCCAGCGTCCCCATGGGTAAGGTTCATCTGTGACCCCCGATCCGGGCTTGTCTTTTGTGGCTTTCTCAAGGTGAAAATCCCCATAATTCTTATCCTCTCTCGCCGGTTTGACGAGGCAATGTGGCTTGGGACAGGAGCCTGGCGGCCGGGAAACCGCCGCCAGAAGATGTGCGTTTTAGCTGAAAGTCTGAACGAACGCGGATAATTCAAGGGGCCCAAAGTCCCCAGCAAGCGGAGAACCTGAGACCATTAGGACTGTCTCTGACCTTGAGGATCGCTGCGAATTCAGTTGTAGGATTACCGCCCCAGAGGAATTGCTTTGAGTCGGAAGTCGAAGCTGATCGTCACCATATTGCGGTCGAAATCTGCCGAAATCGGCAGAGCGCCCTTGCTCAACTGGTGCATAGTCTCATAGGAAATGCGGAGCGTGGAGCCGCCCCGTAAGGGCCGGCTGAAGTCAATCCCACCGGTCAGGGCGTCAGTTCTCTGGTGGGCAATCTGAAAGAGGGTGGCGTCCGCTCGGGTGGCGCCGCCGCGGATGGCGACTTCCCATCGACCCAGCAAACGGCGCCGCACCCCGAAGTTTGCGGAAGTCCCTATCACCTCTGTATACAAGCCGCCGCCACCAGTGATAGATCTTTGCACCGATAGATCGAAGGCGGTCTTGTCAACTTCCTTGGTAATACTTCCTCCCCCGGCGCCTTGAAACTCTCCTGTCGTACCTGCACCCGGTGCAGACCCGCCAATTGTGCGAAGATATTCTGGTCCGCCGAAGATGGTCGCTGAAAGAGTAGGGGACAAGCGCGATCCGGCGGAGACGTACACACTCTCAATCTGAGAACGCATGCTGGTGCCGAAGACTTCGCCTCCGCTAAAGGTAGAATCCTGATGAAGCAGGAGAAGGCCGAAAGTTGTGTGCTCCGTTACACGGTATTGATACTGCAATCCCCCACTCACTCCCCTGCTGCTATATAGATGCTGGCCCGCCCCCACTTGGCTCCCGAATTTTTGCTCATTGTAGCCACCGGTAAGAGTAAGAGATGTCCTCCGGCTCTTGGTAAATGTGAGATCCAGTCCGCTTGAGTTTGATAACGTTCTGGCAGTTGACGGGAGAATTGTCTGATTCAATGCCGTGGGCGAGGCGGGCCCAGACAAAATCTGTTGTCCAGTGAGAGATGGATAAACCCCGTTTAGATAACTGAAGGTACCGTGCAATCCCAGACTGAAGCGTGGGGTCAGTTGATAGGTCAGGCCCAGATTCGCGGCATGGTTAAGCCGGTCAAATTGAGTATATTGCCGGTATAATGGGAAAAAGGGCATGTAGTCAAAATTGATCGTCGCGTGCTGAGTCTGCCTCAAAAAGCCGAGTTGGGAGTCGAAAGAAACCTCTTCATCACTTAGGCGCTCTGCATTCCTTGACAGGATATTATCGTCGTAAATAAAGGAGGCGCCCATGCTTAAGGTGACCTGATTTTCGGGCACGGCCTCTCCGGCGAATCGAAGTGGGGCCTGAACGCCAGTACCAAACCCACCAGCTTGGGGCGGGGGCGCAGCGGTTTGTGCCCCTAGGACGACAGGAAAAAAAACGACGAAAGTCACGGAGGATATGAAGGCCCACAGGGTCTCTCTCCGGAAGCGGCCTGCGTGTTTCCGATTTTCACCCACGTGTTCTGACTCGAGGTTTTTCTCTAGCATGTCAAGTCGAGGGTCTGGTCTGCCACTTTTTCGCGAACCTGTGCCCCCCCGCTAATTATCCACCAGCTCCCTGTCGAAGTCTCTTCAAATCTGCGCAAAGAGATGACGAGGAAGGTCAGAAGTGAAAGACCCAAGATAGAGAAGGGAATCCCCCCGTACCTGTGCACCCAAACAACGAGGGATCCCATGCTCGGATGAACCGTAAGCCAATAGATCGTTACAATCCTGAGGCCGTTCTTGAAGATCGTAACCGGGAATACCGCCAGGACTAACCAGAGTCTCCTCCAGGGAGAGCGAAGGAAGAGGTGGCCCATCAAGAGGCTGGTAATAAAGAGGGACAGGCCGGACCGAATACCGCTGCATTGCTCGGCAACCTCCACATCGAGGCCAGGCAACGAAAACCTAAACTCATTCTGGAAAACTGGAACGCCGCCCAACCTGAAGAGAAACCCCGCCGCCTGCGTTGAGCAGGTCCGCAGAAAAAAAATCGATCTTTCGAGCACGACCTGCGGGAGAGGGACGATTAAGAGCAGGAGCGACAACTGGAAGGCTGCGGCCCGAAGAGTCTTTGTGCCGTAGCACAAAACGAAGACCCCTACCCACAGCACAATGAAGGAGAAAGTGACCAGGGATAGGGCATCATTTGGACTCAGTGCACCCGAATACTTCTTGTCGCACCAGCGAAGGACGAGCGCCAAAAAGAGTAAGACCAATCCGATCCCCAAATCATAGCGAACGCGTGAGAATATTCGCTCTTTCTCCAGGTAGATGAGACACGCGCTCAATAGAGGTATCACGCCGGTGTAAGGATAGATATCACTGTGGAATGAAAAGGTCACGAGAGCCTTCAGCGGCGTCCAATACAGTCCCGCCGCAACCAGCGTGGCGAATGCGAAGCACAGGTTTCTCTTGGTCATGGAGTGCCGGCAAACGCTTCGCCGAGGGGAAAACCCTACGTTTTGCCGCTCAAGCTGTTCTGCCATAGTTTTCATTGCCGCCAAACCAGGTAATCGTACTCCTGCTCATTCCCTTGGCGCGTTTGACGTCGGCTCAAAGCGATGTTGCCAGATGGTTTCCCCTGCGCCGCATGAATCGGGTCACGCGGTAGCCGATACTCCTTCGGCATTATTTCTCCATCCGGCTTCAACGCGGTCCGGGGCAGCATGCGCATCTGGTTTGGGCTTCCCATGATTCAGCTCTTTCGGCTTATTGCTTTCGAGCGGCATCTCAGCGCGAATCTGAGCGATTCCGACCAGCAGTTTGCGCCACGCCCGGTACACCTGGAGCGCGATGACAACCACCAGGTCGGGCAAGCCCTTCGACAGCAGGTTCAGCACCACGCCCAACCCAAAAGCGTAAATCACCCAGTCGCCAATCGAATTCACAATCATTTCGCCTCCTCAAACATCTGCCTCAACTCGCCGATCTGCGGTAGAAGCGATACCGCCTCTTTGCCAACCGGTATAACCGCCATTCGGTCTACACGGCCGAAGCGGACCCCCATATTGTCCGAAACCTACTCAAGCGTCTTCGCTGCCCATCCTTTGCATCCGGCTACCCTTTGCTGACCAAACCATGCTCAAGAGCGAAAACGGCAAGTTCCAAGCGGCTAGAAATACCCAGCTTGTCGAAGATATTCGTCAGGTGATGTTTGACAGTTCTCTCACTGATGCTGAATTCCTGGCCCATCTCCTTGTTGGAGGAGCCGTTCGCAACCCTTCCCACGATCTTCAATTCGCTGGGAGTCAGCCCATAATCTTTTCCACACGACGCCCCGTTCTGGGAAGGGGGGGACTTACGGAGCGCCTCAATGACAATCGAGACACTGTCATTGTCCAGCCAGTACTGACCGGCGATCACGCTGCGAATACTTTTCAACAATACCTCTCGCGGTGACCCCTTCAAAACGATGCCGTGTGCTCCCAGATAGAAGGCCTCCAAGATCGAGCTTTCTTCGACTGCCGCCGCCAGCACTAGGGTGCGAACCGGCGAGGACAGACTTGCCAGGTCGTTCAATACCTGGAACCCGGAGCGTTGGGGCAAAGCCAGGTCGAGTAAAAGGATGTCGGGCTTCAGTTCACGTGCCAACCTGACGACCTCTACCCCAACAGACGATTCCCCCGTGACACACATCCCCGGTTGGGATTCAATCAGTTTGCGCAAGCCATCACGAAAAATCGGATGGTCATCCGCAATCACTATGCGAGCGCGTTCACCATTCCTCCGTGTTGGCCCCCGACAGATGGACGTTTCCACACGCAGGCCATTCGGACGGTAGTTGTGTCCCGCCCCCGGGCCCATTGGTTCCCTGGTTCCATCATGGCCGTGGCTTTGTAAGGCAGGCGGCGTTTCGAGCGAGCGACGGGAAGACATTCGTTCAGTCATATGGCCTCATTGGTAGGCAGGCCTGCGTGAAGCTTCGACTCTAAGCCCGCGGCATCCGCCAGGATGTCGAAGGTTTCCTGCAAGTCATCGGGAGCGGAGATTTCATGTTGCGGTATCATGTGGCCCTGCCGCCCCATGCCCCCAAGAAATCCCGCAGTCGCAGCCCGCCGCTACAATCCGTGTTGGTGCGCAGGCTCGCAGCCTCAACATTGCCAATCAATGTGGGTTCTTTTGGCACAATCACCTTGCAAGGTTTTCATCCATCTGCTATAGGGCCCTAACCCGCGGCGAGGACGTTGTCAATCTGAGGAGGGAGATCTGTTTTCGGGTGTAAGGCACCAGCATCGCCAGCGAGGCCCCCATGGTGTCCAACCCGCAATCAAGGAGAGAAGCATGTCTTCCAGGAACAAACAACTGGTGGAACTCATCCGTCAGGGAATAAGCGGCGGCCACCAGGATGCAAATTACCGCGCGCCGCGGCCGCCAAAGCACCTGGCTCTCTTCGCCACGAGGACCGTAAAGAAACAGTGCGAAGATGGCGTACTCGGTAAGATGGGCTAGCTTGCGGAGAAAGGCATGAAGAAAACCGAATGTGCCTGGCGAAACGCGGAGGTGGAGGAAGTGGAGTGTATCTGCCAGGACCGCTTGCGAGAAGTCAGGCGCAAAGGTTTGAGTAGAAAGATAGAAGATGAGGGCAGCCCACGCCAGGGTTAAGGCCCACCAGAGCACGAAGATTGGCTGCGTGAAGTCACTTTGCATGGTTATGCAGTCCCAGGCCCTCGAGGGTCTTGGGTTTGGCCGGCCTGACCCGAGCTTCAGGTTTTCCATACCCATAATACCTGGAGTAGGTACGATCGAGCCCTTCTACGCCGTTGAGAATGATTCCGGCTATGTGATCGCGCCCCAAATTCCGGGTCGACTCCTCTATGGCTTCTCGTGGTGTTTCTCCTGCCCGAGCTACGAGCAAAGTGGCATCGGACTGTGCCCTCAATACAAGGATTTCGGCAATGGGGGTCGTAGGGGGCGAATCGATCAGGATCCAATTAAAGGAACTCGAAGAAAGACCTTTGATCAATTGCGAGGCAAAGTTCGACTGGAGAAGGCTACTGCTGCCATCATCCACCGGCTGCCCTGCCGGCAACAAATAGAAGCCCAGCGGATCGATTCGCCGGATTGCCAGCATCGGGTCGCTTCCCCGCTTATAACACTCGGTTAGTCCCGGCCACGGCTTGAGACCGAGTCTTTTTACCTGGGTTGGCCGATAAACGTCGGCCTCCAGCAGGAGCACGGGGCGCGTTCCCTTTTCGGACAACACGGTGGCAAGATTCAAAGCAACCGTGCTCTTGCCATCGCCGGGCAAGGGACTGGTAATCAGGAGGCTTTTTAGCTTCTTCAAAGCCTGCAAGCTCTTGAGGTTTATTTGCACCAATCTGAACCTATCCGCGCCAGCACTCCTCGGATCGCTGTGCACAACCACACGGCTCTCCGCGGGAACAGGGCTGACTTCAGTGGCGACGGGCAAGTACACATCAGCTCTCTCCAATGCCTGGAGAAACTCTTCCGGGGGAGCGGAGAAGATGTCGTCTTTCTCTATCTCTGGCTTAAGAACCCGGTCCGGCATAACGGTTATCCACTCCCCTCGGTATCCCCATCCTTAGAGCGCAGGAGGGGGGGTCTTCGCCCTCTTCTAACCCCGGCGATAAACATAGAATTCAGTTGCGCAAACGAGCAAACACAATGTAGTCCCGACCAACCATTCGAGTACCGCTACCCGCGACCGCCTCCGTTGTTCAACCTTACTCAGCAGCACCGGCACTCCCACCATCAAGGGAAAGGCAAAAACCCGGCGCAACTCCTCTTCATCGAGAAGCGAGTGGTCTTTAGTCTCGAGAAGAAAAACCAAGGCCACGCCCAGTGCCAAGCCCGCTCCTAACCCACCCAAACTGATCTTCACATGATCCGCGCCGGAGGGCTTCATCGGCAAGCTCGGCGGGTCGATGATGCGGAATTGTGCGCCCTGTTGGCGTATTTCCAAGCTAGTTGCTAACTCCGATTGCGTTTTCTTGCCTAACAAGTCGTCATAGTTTTTCTTTGACAAGTCATAGTCGCGCAGGATATCCGCAAGCTGCTCCTCACGAACAGGGGTCATGTTGAGGCGGCTCTGGCATTCCGCAATCCGCGATTCAAGCTGCTTTTGCTCCGTGATGGCATCCTGGATTTCCAAACGGTTTGCTTCCAGTTGACTTTTGAGTTGAGCGTAAGTTGCGTCTCTCTCAGGGGGATTGGCCGTTTGGGCGCTTTCCTTGCTCGTTTCACCCTTCGTAGGCTCCAACCCTTTCGCCGATGCTGCCAGCATGCCTTCTGCTTCTTTTATTTGTTCATCAATTTTTACAACGTCTGGATATTTGTCCGTGTAGCGTGCCAAGAGATCGGCTCTTTCATTTTTGAGCCGGGTCAACTCCGCCTTAATGGTATCGGCGGGACTGACGACCACCGCACCCGGTGCTGCGACCCCGGCAGCAGCCAAATTCTGATACTGGGAGAGGAGTGATTCCAAGTAAACCTTTTGCTGGCGGGCACGATTTATAGCGGCCATGGTATCCTGAAGTTGCGCGTGCAACCCGGCAAGGATGGCAAGATTTCCCTGCTGTTGCTCGGGCAGTTCACCGAGGTAGTGCATCTTAAAATCCCGCAGCCGACTCTCCTGTTGCTTCAGATCTGCGGCAGCAGCCTGAAGTTGCTCGTCCAGAAAGTTAGTCGTGCCCGTTGACTGCTCTTCCCGGGACTTCAAGTATTCTTGGGTGAAGAGCGCCGTGAGCTTGCTGGTAACCTCTTGAGCCATGTGCGGATCAGTGCCCGTGAAGGAAATCGTAAAGGAGTTAAGATCCTTGGGCTCAGCGCCTTTTTCCGTGGGCTGGATGGTAATATCGCTCCGTATCAATTCGACTAAATCTTCAGGCGCCAGACGCTTCTGGTCTTTGGGATAGAGTCCGAATTCGTTGATGATCCGGAGCAACTGAGTGCGCGAAAGAATCGCGTCTGTCATGAGTAATAGCTGCTCTCTAATATCAGAAGTACTATTGGGAGTAACGTAGCGTTCCGGCACTTGCTGGTGCGCCACAAGAATCGTGGCCACTGACTCGTAACGGTTGGGGAGCACCATCGACGCCGCACAGGCGCCCAAAGCCACCACGACCGTAGGCACAAGCAACCACCAGCGGCGTTTGATCGCCACGCGTAGGAGCTTGCTGATCATTACATCCAAGCCTTCATCTTGTTCGGCCAAGGAATTCTACCTCTTTGTGGAAGATCACTGCGCCGCAGCGCATCCGTTACCTGCTCCTGATGATGTGCTCATTCCCCATATTCACAGTTGACTGATGTATTTCCAGCCCCACCCAGACACTTGCTGCCGCATAAGTGAGAATTCGGATGGGCTTCTGGGTGTGGCGCGTCTTAAGCAAGAGCAGATCGAACGGAGCCGCAAAGAGCAGGTTCGCCATCGGGTACATGCTTACGTTTCCTGCAAAGGGGCGCATGAGCGGATCTACCTCGGTTGGCCGATAGCCCTCGGGATAATGGTGGAAAAAGTGATTCGTACTCTGCGCGTCCCAAGTTACGGCGGCGTGGACCGCCAAGCTCAGAAGGATAAGGGCGACTCGGTCATGTGTAGTGTCGGTTCGCCTTCCACTCGCTGGAGCAGCTTTAATATACGCCGATTCGCCGCTCTTTTCATTCCTGGCACGAACTGCACTCAAACCCGTGAGATCCGGCCACCGATTTGCCCCAGGCGTCAAACCCCTCCACTTCATGTCCGTGGGCGAACTAAGCGCAGAAACGGTTCGTTCTCCCGCTAAAGGCTGCCCGCCGGTTTCAAAAGCAGCCCCTTGGACTGGCCCGTCTGCGGCGGGGGAAGCGCTTTGTGCGCCAAGACCCATGGGAAACAACATCAAGAAAACGCTGAGGGATTTGAGGGTGCGCAACTTCTCTCCCTTAAGGAACAACAATGGTATCGCCATTCTTGAGTTCGACGTTCTGCTCGGGATTACGGCCCTTGATGACCTTCTTGTAATCGAACGGAAGCGTCTGGGTAGCCCCCCCGCCGACGGGCCGGATGATGTAGATCTTGCTCGGCTTGGCGAAATCCAAGAATGAGCCCGCGATGGCGATGGCCTCAAGAACCGTCGTGGGTTTTCCCAGCGCATAGGATCCGGGCTTGGCGATTTTGCCCAGGACGCTGTAAGTCCGGCTCTTCACCTCTTGCACAATCACAGTGACCTGCGGATCGGAGATGTACGCTTTTAGTCTCTGGCCTACCAACCGTTGCACGCTGAGAGCCGTCAAACCACTGACCTCCAGCTCACCGATTAGCGGGAGGGATATCTTGCCATCAGGACGCACCAGCACCGTCCGAGTGAGCTCGGTATCCTTCCACACATTAATCGCCAGGACGTCGGAGGGTCCGATGATGTAGTCATCCTCGACGCGCATGGCGCTGGGTGCGTTGGGCTGATCGGACGATTTCCTGCCACCTTGTTCCACCCAACTGGCCATTGTGGCCTCCGGCGTTCCAGCCGGTTTCGCGGAATCGGATCCCCAAGCATTGGTAACGGCGAATGCAAGGCATGCCAAGAGCACAAATCTGGCAAACCGACGACTGAGGCTGCTAGTCCACATCGTGACTATTCGCTTTCTCTCGTCTGCGTTCATCTGATCAAAAGTGCAACTTGAGTGGAGGCGTCGAGTAGGGCGCAGGCAGGTTCCCGAAGCCATGATTGCCAGGTTGCCCGCAAGTGGGTTTCGAGCCCGATCCCGGGGAAGGAGACTGAAGCCTAGCTTGCCATCCGACCGTGGAGCAAATCCCCGGGCTCAGCGCTGTCTCTGCGCCCCCCCCTATCCCCTTCCATTAGCGCATTCAGCTCGATAGTCATTGGCAGTTTCGGTCGATGCTGCCGGTTCGAAGCGATCGCAAGCTACTCGGCACCCAAAACGTAAGGACGTTGCAACGCAGGATAGTAAACGCCCGGGACAGTCCTTTGCTTTTCCCTTCGATCTGTTTCCGCAGCCCGAACGCGCTCAACCATACTTACGTCCACTTCAACGGCGGCGGACTTTGAGAGCATTTCAACTGAGAGAACCAACCGAAACCCCCGCGTTTTGCGGACGAGGATTCCCTCAATTCCTTCCAGTGGCCCAGATTTGATCCGGACCCGGTCCCCACATTTGAGAAATGGGTGCGGTTCGACTTGCAAGGGGCTTTCGACCAAGCGGCGTACAGCCTCGATTTCTTCCGATGGAATATCTGCTGGACGCCCCCCCCAGCTTATCAGGGAGTGGACGCCGGGCGTCGTCACAATGTTCAGCATCCGATCGAGGCCGCCATGGATGAACACGTAATTGGGGAAAAGCGGGAGCAGGAGATCCTTTTGCCGGTCCTTCCACCGATGCACGGTTCGATATTGCGGAAGAAATACCTCGAATCCCTTGCCCGACAGGGCTTGGGCGACCACATTCTCGTGCTGATGGCGAGTGTAAAGCGCGTGCCACCTGGTGACACCAGGGCTCCCGGCGAGATTGGCGATTTCTTCGTTCATCAGCATCAAATCCTACCTTTCCGTTCTCGAGAACTGGTTTCTGCTGGCAAGACCGGTGATCGTGCCGACAAAGGACAAGCCCGGGCCTTTGGCCGTCATTGCTGCCACCACTCTACCTTCGGTGGAACAGGGTTCTCAGGCATTCCCCGCAGGGCTTCCGTTAAATGAGTGCTGACTGACAATTCGATAATCCTTTATCGCGACGCCAAGAGCGATCGGAGTTTCCGGCAAAATCGTTTGCTCCAGACGTACCACCGTGCCCTTACAGCGAATCTCCGTGGGGCCACTTCCCTTGGTGCCCACCGCGACCTGCAGCCTCAGCTCGAGCGTGGTTTCCGGAGCCAAGGGAGAAGAGGAGAGGAACAGCACCCCCGTGTAGCTGATATTCTCCGTCGTCCCTTCCAACCATGTCGGACTGTCCAGCTCCCGAAAATGGACCGGAAGATGAAGTGCGAAGCGCCTTGCCCGTTTGCCGGATTGAATTGCGATTCTGGGGGTCATAGTGCCGCCTGCAAAATCAAATGGATTGTGGGTACTCTTTGCATCCCTCGCCGCAAACTGCTTGCCCTCCTTGTGCGCCTAACGTTCAGGTTCGGGCCTGGGGGCTGTGTGTTTCTAGGCAACTGCGACGGTGGTGCAACACGATAGAGGAAACATACGCCAATGCGAAAGCATTCTTTCTTCAGGCAGTTGCAGGAGCCGCAGCATCAACACTGCGTCAGCAAGCATGTAGCTCCGCCCTGTGACTTACAGGCTTGCCTTTCCTGTAAGCCTTCTTTCTGCTCTTTGAGGAAGAAATTGGCAAATTCCCCAGACGCGCGTCGTCCTAACCCGAAGGCCGCGCTCACCAACCCCCATCCTCGGCTGGTCGTCTCACTTGCGCAATTTGTGTCCGGGCCAAGAGTTCGTGTCTTACAATCTCGTCTTCTGAATCTGGGATGGGCGGGACGGCACACCCGCCGTCCCCCTATGGTCGAACAAACCGGTAATGGGAAATCCTGCTCGCAATGAGGGGGTCACTTCCATCACTTCCACTTCGTTCCGATCGCGTAACCATACCCCGACAAACCACTTCGGCAGCCCATCCTCCCGTTACGTCCTTAGGTAGTGCCAAGCATATTTCGAGAGGGGTCCGGGGCTCAGTCCAATCTTCGCCGTGGAATAGCATCCCCGAATAACTGATATTTCTGGTGACGCCCCTATGCCAGTGGCCTTCTCCGTTGGCCCGATAACGCAATGCGATTTGTAGTTCGAAGCGCCTGGCCCGCCCCTTATCAGCCACTAAAGGAACCTCTCCCGCGTCCAACATGGGTTGTGTCAATCCCAGTTGGTCTCTTCCAACCTTATAAAAGGTCGCCGATTTTCTTGCTGGTGAGTCTCAGTATAATTGGTCCATCGGCCACGACAATGGCCCGATGGTCTCATAAAGTTGCACTATAGGTGCCATATCACCGGCACCCTTTGGTGCTATGTCACGATCGAAGTCACACTGAGGCCTTGACAGGATGGAGAGTCGGAAAGTACGTAGGGCTAATCGCCGTTGATGAGTCGATGATCGATGGCGTAAAGAACGAGTTCCAAGCGGTTGGAGACTCCCAACTTGTTAAATATGTTCGTCAGGTGATGTTTGGCAGTGTGCTCACTGATGCCTAGCTTCCGCGCAAGATCCTTGTTTGTATAGCCAGCACCAATGAGTGCTATGACCTGCCTCTCACGGGAGGTGAGGCCGAAGGCTGGGCTGGGCCCTGAAGCGCTGTGGGAAGGATTCATTTTGCGAAGTGCGTGGATAAGGTCTGAAACGCTTTCTTGGCCGACCCAGTACTGACCATCGTTCACGCAACGAATGCACTTCAAAAGAAGGTCCAGTGACGAGTGTTTCAAAACGATGCCGTGAGCACCCAATTGCAGCGCCTCGACGACTTGTTCCCTCTCGATGTCCGCAGTCAGTACAATGGCACGTGTTTGGACCCCCAGTTTGCTCAGCTCTCGAAGGGCCTCGAGGCCGGTCATCTTGGGCAACGAGAGGTCCAGCAGGAGGACATGCGGGTTGAGTTGGCGAACGACCCTTACGGTTTCTTCACCATCGACAGCTTCACCGACAACCCGTAACTCCGGTTGAGCTTCGAGCAGCTTCCGCACACCCTCCCGAAAGATTGCGTGGTCGTCCGAAATCACAATGTCAACTGTCGCTGGAGACTCTGCCATGGGCGGTCAAAGGTATCAAGATCTCTAATCTTGCACCCGATCCTCTGGTTGATTCTATCATGAGTTCGCCGCCGATTGCGCGTACACGTTCCGTGACGACCAAAGGGCGATTGGAGGAAGCCTCGAGCTCTGCAGACGACAAAGGCCCTGTGAACCCGAATCCGCGGCCGTCATCCTCTACGCACAGTTTGTAGTGCCCATTCTCCCGGGCAAAGTGCACAACTACCTTGCGAGCTCCACTGTGCTTGCGGACATTCGCCAGCGCCTCTTGTACGATGCGCACCAGTTCAGTACAGACACGAGGTGGCAGGAGAACTTCTTGAGATTCCGCGACAAAGCTGGCGGAAATGCCCTGCTCGCGTCGAAACCTATCCACCATCGCCGCCATGTACTCGAGGAGGCGACTGGGCTCCACCTCCAGGGGTTTTATTCGCTGCATTTCCTCTCGAACAGTTGCGATTTCGTTATGGAGAAGCGTCTGCACACGACGCAATTCCTGGAGAAGACGGGCGGGGTCGCAGGCGGCCGTTTGGGTTCGCCGCAGGAGATCAATCTGCATTTCCAGCCCCATGAGCGACTGGATAATTCCATCATGAAGCTCCTGCACAAGGCGTATCCGCTCCTTGGCTTGAGCACGTGAACGCAGGCGCGCCACCAAGTATTTATTGTAAACTGCGGGGCCAACTTCCCGCACCAAAGTCTCGAGAAATCGCAAACCAGTATTGGGGTTCCACCCCGTGCGAGGGTTGTACACCGTAAGGCGTCCCAGCCACTTTCCTTCGAAGGAGAACGAGGTAGCGAGCATCGACCAGGAGCTCACAAAGGGCGAGTGCTGCTCACTGACGATGTGCAGATCATCGAACCCGTCGCTATATAGTGCTGGAGCGGAATTGCGGCGAGGGCCGGAGACCAAGCCGCCATAAGTTCCACGTTTCTGGTTCCCCGCGACGCCCACCCGAAGCTTGTCATCGGCCCCCACGCGACCAAGCCCGAGCCAGCGCCGGACTTGTTCCGGGGGCATAGCAAAGCATGCCTGCCGCACAGATTCCGTCAGTTTCCAGGACCGGACCCCATTCTCGTTCCTTCCTGTCAGTCGTGTCACCTCCCAGGCAACAGCCTGCTCACCCTCTATTTCCTGGATAGCCAACCGAACCTGGTCAGCATCAAAGTACTCCCGCACTGATATTAAAGTATTTCCTAAGGCCGCCCTAAAGCTTGGTTCAGGGACGGCGCTTCGAAGGAGCCCGGTGATGACCAATGCCTCCCCATACCGTTTCTTCTCTCTTTCCATGAGAAGGCCCAGGAGGCTTGCTGATGAGACCAAGCTCGCTGACAAGGCCATCGCGGCAACGAAAGAGCTGCCCTCCCTCATCAAGCTTGGCGCGCTCCCGGACCATGAGAAAGGGAGGGTCAAATGTGAGAAGAAAAAGAGGATGCACGCGCAAGAGCTTAGAAGGGCACCATTGAAGCCCCACTTGCACGCGGCAGCGAGGAGTACAAACAGGTAAAGTCCGAGGAACGGGCTTTGAATTCCACCTGTAAACATTGTAATGAGGGAGATTATGACTACTTCCGCGGCGTGCAGACACAACCCCCATACCCAGCCGTGGTGCCTGTGAAGCCGAACAATTATTAGATTGAATAAGCTGTAAGTTAAGTATACGAGAATCAGCAGTCGGCTTACGTCAGCATCCCGTCCAAGACACGCCGGAATGAGGCAAGCAGTAATCGTGCACACCACAACCAGGATGAGACGAGCATGAGCTAAGAAATCCTCCCTATCCCAAGCCCCTCCTTCTGGCCCGACTAACTTGCTTTCCGACCCTTCGCCACTGGCTCCCATGCCAAACCCCAGGGTTTTAGCCACAATCGACCGCACTCTCCTTAGAGATTCGTCGAAAAAACCAAGTCCCGTCACGCGCCGAAAGCAACCCGTGGGCAAGAAGGAGTTCCCACCCACGTACCCTCCACCCCAAAATTATAGTTCTATCGTGGCTACCCGCGATTGGGTCATTTAAGCCTACCTAAACAACTTATAAAGGTCAAGTAGTCAATAAGCTATTGACCACTTGAAACTCTACCCGCATTCGCTTGGTAAATGCCGTTTGGTACACGAAATGTTGCAATCTACTGCCCAGTGCCGGACGCCATGCATCAGCTCTGGCGTTGCACTCCGAGGAGGTATTGAGGAGGGAGCCACGTGGGCATCAAGGTGGGTGTTGCCTCCACCAAATCCTTCACCTCGCAGCTCACCATCCTCACCCTCATGACGCTGCTCATCGGACGCAGGCGCGATCTTTCCTACGAAGAAGGCCATGAAATTCTCCGTGCGTTGGAAAAGGTGCCGGAGCAGATCCGGGAAATCCTGAAGCAGGCGGGGAAAGTCCGCGAGTTCGCTGAAAAGTACTGCCACTCGGACCATTTCCTCTGGGCTCACCGGAGTCAAAGGCCCTCTATGTGGCCTCACTTAAGTGGGGGATGTAGCGCTCGCGGGGGTATTGAGCACGCCAAGATCTGAGCCGGAAGCGCAGCCCTTCCTCCGGAAGGGAAAATCCAAACTGGAAGAGAATAACGCTTCGCGGCTGCGCCTTTTAGAAGTGTCATTTAAAGGATTGGCCGGTTAACGGCCGAAAGGACACAAAATCCCCCTGCCGCGCCGGCAACAGAGCAAAGGAAGATCTAAGGGTGTTTTGCCCGTCCGCGGCGCGGCTTGACGATTCCCTGCTAAGACAAACGGTTCCAGCTAACTTTGCTTCTTGACTCGTTCCGGGTCGGGCAGTTCTGCGGTTTTCTTGGAGCCCTCCTGCAAGATGGCGAAAATCTCCGCGATCCTGCTGCGGAAAACATTGGCAGCGTCGCTGACGACTTCAGCTTCCTTCTCCTTGAGCCGTTCGGTGATGAGATCCAGAGACTGCTCCGTTTGTTTGCGCATCTGAGCGGCGGACACTTCCAAGAGATTGTCTGAGGCCTTTTGCAGCTCGGCTAGGACCTCATCAGCCGTCGCGCTCTGGAAGGAACGCACGGACTGTTGGAGCCGGAAGACGACTTCGTCGAGAAGAATACCTGTATCTTTCCGGAACTTGTCGAGGGAGGCATTGCTCGACTGTTCCATCTGTCTCTGATATTCCCATATGGAGTTCTTGGCTTCCATCTCGATTTTCTGGCCTTGATTCTCGAGGCCGACACGCGCCTGTTCCCCAAGTTCTGCGACCGCCCGGGTGCTCTTTCCCACTTGCCGGTCGAGCGCCTCCGTGGCCTTGGCGACGATCTGTTCGCTCAGGGTTTTGATCTGGAGCCCCGCGAGGTCGCGGCTCTGCTCCGCCTGCTGCTGAAGCAAAACGGAGATGGCCGCACGCTGTTTTTCGAGCGCCTCCTGGAAGTTCGCTTCGAGCTCTCGGAGGCTCTCCTCGTGGGACTCTTGCGCTACCTTGTGCAATCGAGTGCGATACTGCTCGAGCCCTGCGAAGGCTTCCTGGTTCAGGGTTTCGACCGTCGACCGCGCCATGGCGAGGAGCTGTTTTTTAGTTTGATCGCCGAGGGTTGCTTGGAAAGCCTTGAGATCATTCTGGAGCTTACCAGTAAGTTGCTCGACCTCTTGGCGGAGAGTTTCGGAGGACGACTGCAGGAGCGTGTGCGCGACCTTCTCGAGCTCGTGCCCGGACACCTTTACGAGGGTGAGCCCCGCCTCCTGAGTCAACTTCTCGAGGTGCTCGCTGAACTTGTCGGGAGCGGATTGAATCACGGCATCGAGCTGTGCTTCCGCTTGGCCCTGCAAACGCACCTGAAGTTCTTGCGACGAGCTTGCGAAGAATTCCTCGGCCATCGCAGACAGGCGTTTGTTCGATTCTTTGCTAAATATTTCCGTCGCGGCCACTGCTTCATCCTGGATACGCTGGCGTACCTTTTCTGCTGAAGCCTCAGCCAGTTCGTCGGCGGTAAATTGGAGTTTTTGCGAGAGCAGCTGAGCCGCCCCTTCCTGCAACTCCCGTGCCAAGTTATGCAAGCCATTTTGAAAGCCTTCGAGGGCCAAGGCTGAGCGCGCTGCCAGTTGCTTTTGATAGTCCTCGACGCCCGCCCGCAGGCTTCTGACCGAATCGAGTTGTGCAGCCTTTAATTTGGAGGTTCCTTGCTCTGCCGCAGATTGTACCGAGCTTATTGCCAATTCCGAGCGCTGAGCAACATTCCTGCTGAAAGCCTCGGCAGCCTTGATGACTTCCTGCTCGGAGGATTGCCGGACTTCCCTGCTTTTCTCTTGCATCCGGTCTTGCAGGCCCTGCACAGCTTGTTGCAGGGAGACCAACGTATCCTGGGTCAATAATTGTGTCTGGTCCTGGAGGGATTGGGTCGTCCGCGCCACCACCTTCTCGGCAGACTCCTGCAAAGATTTCTCCATCTCCTCGCGCACCGCAGGAACGATTTCCCCCGCCATCGTTTCCAGCCTTGCAGCTAAGTTCGTTGTCCCCGAAAGGGCGATTTGATTTAGCTGCTCCTTGATTCCATCAGTTAACTGCTCTTGCTGCCTTTTCAATTCGGCATACGACTTGAAGAGTCGGTCTTTCATGAGGACAGCAAGATGCTCGTCAGCTTTTGCCAGGGTGGCGTTAACGGTCTTCGAAACCGCAGCCAGGACCTGCTTCTGACACCCTGCCTCCAAGGTAGCGGACGTGCTTTCGACTCCCTGGCGGAGGTTGACGGTCAGTTCTTGGAGGGCCGATTCTAGTGCCAGTTGGCTGGCCTCCCGGACCTCTTGTTCCGTATCTTCGACCAAGTTTCTCGTCTTCTTCTGGAGGGCTTCGAACCTCGCCAGCAGGCTCTCGAGGGCCGTGCGCGATGCTTGGACGCGGTCAGCGAGTGCCCCGAGTTTTTGCTGGATCAAAACCACCATCTGATCTTCCGTCCGGTTCGCCGCATCCTGAAAATTAGCCTGCACGCGCAGGGCGAATTGATTCGTAAACCGGATGGCCTTCTCCGTATAATCTTTGAGGCGTGTGTCAACAGCCTCATCGAGCTGTTTGGTAAGCTTTGCGAGCACGGCGGCCGTAATCGCGTCGATTTTTTCCCGAGGAGCGTCAGGGGCAGCGGCAGGTACGAGCGGCGGCGCGGGGCGGACAGGAGTCGTCACGGCTTTTGGCGGCACTGGCTCGGCAGGAGGCGGAGTCAGAATGTCGGCGCCGGGAGTTGGACTCTGGGTGCTGCGAACGGGTTGGGCGGGACCTGTGGCTGGTACTGGCGAAGAAGTTACACCGGCCGTTGGCACGGTGGGCTTGGGAGTTCCGTCCAGTTCCTCTCCGTCAACTCCCAGGGGCGGCGCCGGCTCCCAGTCTTCTGGGGGAAAAATGATGCCCCAAACGTTTCCAGCTTTGAGAAGTTGAACGCCGATTTCCACGGGCTCACCGGGGAAGCGCCTCCTGCCGGTGCTAACCACCGTGGCTTTTGCGGCGAGCGCCAGGCTGCGATTTTCGATCGTGACTACCCCACCCACAACCAAATCCCGAGCAGTTGTAATCCTCGCGCCGTGTCTGTTAACTACTGTGGTGCGCGTGGATTCTTGGAACTCGCTGCCCGAGCTGTCCTTGCCGCTCAGCACTATCGGTATGGCGAGGTTGACGCGTTTGCTCCGCCGCGCTGCCCTCTCCTTGGATTTTGATTGGTCGCGTTCCGATGGAAGAGTCATTGGATCCGTCCCACAGTCGAAAGCTGGAGGTCGCTGAACCCGGTTCAGACACTCTACCCAGCGATGACAGGCCAGATTTGAAGAAACTGGCGAGTTTTTGAACTACTCAGGCGCGGAGGTCCAGCGGTTCGTATCTGCCTTGAGGCGACAAGCGTCCCCCACGCTTGCCCCAAGAGGTACTAGACCAACTCCTTTTTGTATAGCATAGACTGCCGCTCAATTCAACTAAAAAAGGACGAACGATATGGGTGCTTGGTCCCAAGACCTCGCGGTGCCATACTGGCTTGAGACTCAATGTCAGGAACGCTCTTCCAGGTGCACTCCGTACAGGGCTCTGTTTGTCCCTGCAAGCTCCTGTCGCCTGATCACTCGCCCCAAAACCTCAGTTCCACCGCCCGGCTCAGTGTATCCAAAGATGACTCGAATGATATCGCCCACGTTCATCCTTGCGCCGGATATGACGCACAAGCCGATTTTCGAGAGGTTTTCCGTTCCCGCGGTCGCTTCCTGTCCATCAGCCAGCCGAATGCGAACGGGCAGTTTGAGGGTGAGGCGCTTGGCTTTTCGCTTCTCGATGCCGCCTGAAGGAGTTGGTCCGGAGGACAGCCTCGGTTCGACAAGAAACGTTTCCTCGGTCTCAATATAACTGTAACCCCAATCGGTCGGGGCCGCACACTGTGCACATCCTCGTTTGAGAAATGGTTGTTTCCCCAGAGTCTTGTATTCCTCCAGGGTCAGTTGCGCCATTTCCTGAGAGCCACATTGGTTACATTCCAGCCAGGCCTCGATGATCTCTGTTTCTGCTGGCAAGGGAGGCGACGCCTTCGCCGGGAAATAGATCCCCCAAAAACTCGCTCCGGGCTGGAGGCATTCGACGCCCCACTCGGCCTCTCCGCCTGGCGACTTACTTACGCGACGCACTAGCCGGAAAGGGCAAGACTTACCACTCCGAAGGTTTGTGATTGTCAATCGCTCGCCTGGCCGAGGCGGGTTTTTCAAAACGATCTGAGCTCCATGGCCATCGATCATGACGGTGAAGGTCTCTTCGTCGAAAGGTTGTCCGTTTGCCCCGGTCCCTTTGACCTTGATTGGAATCCTGAGCAATACGCGGGTTGTTCGACGATGAAGTTGCTCATGCATGGGCAGTTTGGAGTCCATTATCCAGAATTTCCTTTTTGGCGTTTCTGCTAGCAGCAGTATACGACACGCACCCTCGTTTTGGAACGAGTTGTTTACCTCCGCCTAATGTATGGAATCAAGCACGAGATGTGGTTGATTGAGTTGAGGGTTCGCTTGGGAGAGCCAGCCAACTACGCGGACCGCCGAGAGACCCCGCGGTGCGCACCTACTCTTCACAGGTGTGGCTCGCCCTATGCCATTTGAGCCAGGAAAGCACTTGACAAGGCAAGATGGACAGATTCAAGTCTCATGTCTTGAGTTTCAGGCGGCTCTTGTTGGCTTCCAGGAAAGCTCGCAGGTCCTCTCCGGCATCAAGGAGCCTGGTCCATTGGTCGTAATACAATGTGACCGGGAAGCGTCCCAATCCATAGACACTTACGCCGCCTTTCTCGCTCACTTTGAATTCCAGCTTCCCGGCTTTCTTCGCTCCCATTTGCTTCTCAAGCTCGGCGATCCGGGCCATCAGCTCTTCCTTCGCTGGCTCTGCCATTAAATCTATCCTCCTGTCCTCGACGAACCGTCGGGTTAGGCTTGCTCAGCCTCTGGGTTCGTTTGCAGCACTGCGGGTCGATCCTTAGCACCGAGGTCGCCCCGATGCCAAGTTATTGAAAACGCCATGATAACTGATTTCGCCATAGCGATACAGCCGGGCCAGTAAGGCCAGCGCGTCCCGAGTAAACAAGCCGGAGTTCAAGAACACCTTCGCGCCTCCACGGCTCAGCGCTCCATGGCGATATGGGGCGTGCCGTCATCCGCCTAGCCGCATTCGTAAATCCAATCCGACTGACACAGCCTACCTGGAAAGATGCGGCCGCTACACCTCGCAGGCGCGGTCAGTCGTCGCAAATGTGAAAGTGGCGGACGCAGGCTGGATATTGTCGAACCCCGAAAATCCCCCCTCTATGGCAAGCCGAAACAACCCGCGCCAGAACGAGGGTGTATGCCCTATACTACAGCTGTCCGATAGGGGAGCGAGAAAATCTGGATTAGGTTTACATCTTGCCGAAGGTGACCCATGCCCGTTTTGAAACTTAGCTTTGGAGATTCGGTTTTGAAAGAACTTCCCCTTGGCGTGGACCCTGTAATGATCGGGCGGTCCCCTCAAGGTGACCTTTTCATTGACAACCCCGCCGTGTCGTTTCATCACGCGCGCGTCTTCTCCCAGGCCGGAGTCTATTACGTTCAGGACCTAGGCAGTCTGAACGGAACGTTTCTTAATGGGATCCGGATCACCCAGGCCCCGCTTACCCTCGGCGACGTCATCACCGTGGGCAAGCACACCGTGCGTTTCTCACGGGACTTACCGGGAGTAAAGCCGCAGGCCCCCGCAGCGCAACAGGATGTGGAAGATGATGCGCTAAAGCTCACGGGCACCATGGTCCTGGATACCAAGATGCGGCGTGAACTTCAGGAGCGACTCGCCAAGGGCCAGACGGCCGCATCAAGCGAGCGCGCCGCGCGTTTGGGCAAGCTGACGGTGCTCAAGGGCAAGACGACGGAGAAGGAATTCCTCCTCACTTCCCACACCTCGATGATCGGCAAATCCAACCAGTGCGTCATCAGGTTGAAGGGTTGGTTCGCGCCGAAAATTGCCGCCATGATCAACAAGCAGGGCGAAGCTTACCACTTGTCTCCAGCGGCCAAGAAGGTTTCCGTCAACGGCCTTCCCCTGACGGCCAGGGTCGAACTTAAAAAAGGTGACATAGTGGCCGTGGGCAGGGTGCAGTTGCAGTTCAACTTGGTGGCATGGTAGCTGGCGCCGCGGGCGCCATGCTTACGTTCTGCCATCGCGCCGCAGCATCTTCCTTCCGCAGGGTGCACATATACCAAGTCAGCATCACCACGGCTGTCTCGACCAGATACATCATCTCACTGTCGGCACGTATTGGGCCTTGCTGATCCCTCGCGACAATTCGGCGCCTACATTACCCAGGGGCGTGAGGTCTTATAGGCAGCAATCCGTTCAGGGAGCCAGTCCCGCAATCGGGGGGCCAGGTAGAACCGGGGCCAGAGCAAGTCGTCGTCCGGCCGGATCATCGCTTCGGCGAGCGCGGTGGCAGCAAGCGGAGTTTCCGGGTAAATCCGCACTCCGACCGTGACTTTCAGGGCGTCTAGATTCAGCGAGTCGGCAAAAGCAAGGCTCTCCTCGACGCTCTCCCGGGTTTCGCCGGGACCTCCCAGCAGCAGGAAACCTCGGCGGAAGATGCCGGCGTCAGCAAACATCCTCGCGACCGTTCTCACCTCCTCGGTATTGAACCTCTTGTGCAAGCTTGCCAGCATGTGGTCGGAGCCACTCTCGAACCCGAAGCTGATCTCGCTGCAGCCGACCCGCGCCATCAGTTCCACCAACTCCGAATCGACCCACTTGGGGTAGATGATGCACCAGAAATTCATCGCGAGGCCTCGTTCGCCGATCTTCCGGCAAAGCTCTTTGGCGTAGGAGGGTGGAAGGTTGAAGGTGTTATCGACAAAGTTGAAGTTGCTGAACCCGCTCGACGCGAGTTGTTCCAGCCATGCCGCGATGGCTTCCGGAGAGTGTCCGCGGAGGGTGCGTCCTTCAATGGCGCTGGTCGAGCAGAAGCTGCAATCCAGGGGGCAGCCTCGGCGGCTTTGGACCGGAACCCAAAACTCGGATTTGCCGCGAACGGAGGGAATCCAGAGCCCGGACTCCGGGAGCGGGAGATCGTCCAGGTTCCTGGCGAAGGTTCTGTCAGCAGGCGGTCGGCCGGGAAGGTAGAGGCCAGACAGTCCGGACACCGGCGCGCCCTTCGCCACGCGTTCGAGCAAGGCCGGGAAGGTTGTTTCTCCTTCACCCTGAATTCCCATGTCGGCCCCGAGGTAGCGCAGGGCACTCGCGGGGAATATGCTATAACCCGCCCCGCCCACGATAATCGGAGCATCGCAGAGGCTGCGGCAGGTCTTTACGACTTCGCGAACCGGAGGCAGGAGGAACTTCGGAGCGGCCATATTCTGGTCATCGATGTTGCGCACCGAAATGCCGATGAATTCAGGCCGGAATCCTGCGATGCAGTCTTGCATGGCCGATTTCGTGTCTCCTTCAAACATCAGATTCAGCAAAACCACATCGTGTCCGGCTGTGCGGCAGGCTGCGGCCACCAGCGCCGGCCCCAACGGCAGCGGGAGAAGGTTCATCCTCTCCATGTTCGCGGAGATGAGAATGACTCTCACAGCGTAACCCCCGTGCGCGTGTTAATCGGCGGCCGGAACCGTACCGCGCTGTCTCGCCTTCCTCATGAGCAGCACCAAGGGAACGGTTACCAAGAACAGGAAACCCATAATCCGGAACACCTCGATAAAGCTGATGAGGGCCGCCTGCTGCTGGAGCACGCCGTACAACACGTCGAGACTACTGTTATCTGCCGCGCTCCAGTCGGAACCCTGGTGGAAAAAGAGCCCCCTCGCCAGCCCCAGAAACTGTTGGGCCTGCAGGTCGTAGCTAGTTACATGAGCGGCCAGAATCGACTGATGGAACTGGGACCGGCGCGCCACCCACGTGGTCACGAACGAAATGCCTACGCTCGAGCCGATATTGCGCACCACGCTGTACAGGCTGGTGGCGTATCCGGTATCCGCCTTGGGGATAGGGTCCATCGTGAGCACGGTCAAGGGCACGAAGACGAACGCCATGCCTGCTCCCTGGTTGATTTGGTGCATGAGGATGTCCCACGTGCCTGAGTCCAGACTCATGTGGGAGTAACCGAAAAACGCCATGCTGGCTACGACAAGCCCGAAGCCCAGCATCCAGCGAGCATCCCAGCCCTTGCCCAGAAGATAACCCACGAGCGGCATGCACAGGGCGGTGGCGACCCCGCGCGGACTGGTCCAGATGCCGGCCGTAACGGCCGTCCACCCGAGCAGCGTCTGCATGAAAAGGGGCAGCAGGACCAGGCTGCCGTACAGCACGAATCCGAGTACCGTGACCAGCACAATTCCCGCAGCGAAGCTCCGGTACCTCAGCAACCTAAAACGAACGATGGGCTGCGGCGTGTAGAGTTCGCGGATCACGAAAGCCGTCAGCATGACCGACGCGATCACGGCCAGCGTCACGATAAAGTGCGAAGCGAACCAGTCCTCCTCCTGGCCTTTGTCCAGCATGATTTGCAGCGCTGCCATGCCCACCGCCAGCATGCCTAATCCCCACAAGTCCACACGCAGCATCCCCCGGCGGATGTAATGCGGGTCGTAAAGAAACAGCGAAATCATGAGCAGGCTGAAGATGCCGATCGGCAGGTTGATGTAAAACACCCAGCGCCAGGAGTAGGTATCCGTAATCCAGCCACCCAAAGTCGGGCCTAGGATCGGGGCGGCCACGATGCCCAGGCTCCAGAACGCCATCGCTTTGCCCCGCTCCTCGCGAGGGAACTCCTCCAGGAGGACCGCCTGCGAAAGCGGTTGCAGCCCTCCCCCCGTGGTGCCTTGAAGCACGCGGAAGAAGATGAGCGCTCCCAAACTCGGGGCCAGGCCACACAGCACACTCGAAATCGTGAACCCACTCACCACCGTCAGCAGGAGCCGCTTCCGTCCGATCAAGTTGGCCAGCCACCCGCTGATGGGCAGGATCACCGCGTTGGCAATCAGGTACGAGGTCAACACCCACGTCGCTTCATCGACACTGGCGGACATGCTTCCGGCAATGTGCGGCAGGCTGACATTCACCACCGACGTGTCCAGTACCTCCATGATGGCGCTCGACATGACCGCGATCGCAATCAGCCAGCGGTTCACCGGAGGACGGCCTGACTCTGGAGGGCTCATTTGTTTTCATCCGAGCACGATCGATGCCCCTGCGGCGAGCGCCTTGGCCTTCCCCCATCAATCAACATTCTTCCGCCTCGCGCGGCGTTTTCGCCAGGATTCTCCCGCAGGATAATCACGATGTATTCTAACGGCCAATCGTCTGCCGATGCGACAAGGGCCGTGAGCTTTTGGATCGCCGCAATATCATTCCAGACCAATCCGTCGTCCTGTGTGTACCCGCGCCAGTTCTTGCCGTCGAACACGTTCCCCCGCGGTTTCCGCCGAACCACATCCAGACGCGGCGGTCCCAGCGCACCAGCACAAACGATTTGGAGGTTATTCGTGGCTTCTGCACTGCCGTCGGCCAGCGGCAACGCGCCCAGTTCGTTGTCCTTCATCAAGCCGACCTCCTCGGCCCGCACGGGCTTACCGTGCAGCATAATGCCCACGGTCGCCGCCTTATGCTCCGGGGACCAATCAGATAACGTTCATCATTCTCGCTGAGTTGAGAAAGTAAAGAAAGTGCGAAGGAGTTGTCAATCGTCGTATCGCGCGATTGCGCCGGTTTCAGGGAAGTACGGAAACGAGCTTTTTCCGAGTGGGGAGCGGGACAAAAGCGGAGTTTGGGGGTAGAGTGAAGGACTGCGATCTCGCTGGTAAGGTGCCTACCCACTTCACCTCGACTGCGACGGCCGGATTCAACCAGAAGGCGACTTTCTGCAAGTCGCTGGTTTTGAGAGTCAGCTCGATTTTGAGGGCAGACACCTGGTCGAAATGCGTCACTTTTGCACCGAAAAGTAGCTAGGGGGCCAAGAATGCATGTGTGGTACCTTTCAACGATGTGGTTCCGAGAACATTTTCCCGGCGGGAGGCGCCTTCGCGGCGCTTGCGTGTGGATATTCTGCTCAGTTTTTCTCGGCGCGTTCTCTCTCACCGCGTTCGCGGGAGGGGCCCCCTCCCTGGTTCATGGCTTGTGGGTCTGGAAGAGCCCAACCGTCCTGGGAGCGCCGCGCGGCGCGGAGGCGTTGTGGGATTTCTGCAAATCCGAGGGTATCACCGAAGTCTACGTGTCAGTTTCAGAGCGCAGTCGGGCGTCGGAGGAGAGCGAGCTTATTCACCTTATCGCCTTGCTCCATCGCTCGAACATTCGAGTCGAAGCCTTGTTATCAAGTGTGGACGCCGACGAGCCGGGCAAACCTAGAGAGACGCTGCTGCGTCACGTCCAGGAAATCGTGCAATTCAATCAGAAGCACCCTACGGATCGATTCGACGGGATTCACCTGGATGTGGAGCCGCAACAACGGCCGGAGAATAAAGGCGCCGGGAACCTGCGATTCCTGCCGGGCCTCGCGGATGCCTTTCGCGCCGTGCGTGGGGTGGCGGAGCCGGCCGGGATGACGGTGAACGCGGACATCCAGAACAAACTTCTCAAGGGCGATCCCGGCGAACGTAGGATGCTTCTGTCTGCGGTGCCGCGGGTGACCTTGATGATGTACGAGCTGAGCCGTCCCGGAGACGGAGAAAGCGGCGAACAAAAGGCCGAAAAAGTGGAGAAGGCCAGTCAGAAATCCCTCGACCTGGCCTACGACGGATTGGGCGACCGGAATCTGGCGAGGATGGTGATCGCGCTGCGCACGCCGGATTATGGCAAGCTGCTTCCGCAGATGCTGAAGAAACTCGACGACTCGAATCGCGCCAATCCGCATTACATGGGATGGGCGCGACATTCTTACAATGATTATCTGAAGGCGGCGCCCTAGCTCCGATGGAGTGATCATCAGCCGGTGCGCCGGCCCTCTTCCCAGTGCCTAGCGCGGACCGTTCCTGGGCTGGTTAAGAATGGCCGTCTCGAGCCGCGAGGGGTGTGGACCCGGAAGGCCCCAAACGAGAAGGAATCCTTGATCCAACGGAAACTTGCACTCCGTGGCCATTGCTGGGGAAAGGAAGTGCCCTGAGTTGAGTTTTTGGACGGAGCGCCACCAAAACGAACAGAACTCGAAAAGTGGCGGTCGCCACCGGGAAGAAATCGATGGAAACCAACTCGTTCAGATGGTTGTCCAGCTGCTGATGGCCCTCTGTGCATAAAGAACTCGGGCCAGAGCACACGTTGCGAAAGCAGCCGGGCAAATAACCGCACGGAAAAGGGGTTTGAATCTGCCCTCAGTCATGATAAATGTCACCCGCTAGAGCATTTGAACGGTTCAAATTGAAGGAACAAATATATCCCAACCCAGCCTCTCCGCAAGAGCCTGATGAACGGCGCCCCGGATGAAGTCTCGATACCGACCCTATTCTGCTTCCTACAGGAGGAATTATGCTTCGCTTTCTGCGCACTGCCCTGCTGTGCGCTGCCGTGCTAACGGGTGTCCCGACCGGCCGGCTTGGTGCCACTGTGCCGGAAAAGCAGGCTGATGGCATTGTCGTTGCTGTTCACGACGGCTTTCTGCAAATAAAGATCTGCAACGACAGCACCATTCGCATTGCTTTTTCCAGAAACCGATCCTTCTTTGACCGCGAGAGTCTATCGGTCGAGCCCGCGCCGCATTCGACGCCCGCGTGGCAACTGAGCAGCAGCGGCAATGAGGCTACGATCAAAACTGCCAGGCTCACCGTACGGGCGATCCTTTCGTCGGGCGCAGTAACCTTCCTCGATCCTTCAGGAAAACCCATTCTCGCGGAAAAGGATGACGGCCGTTCTCTCACTTCGGCAGAGGTGCAGGGAGAGAAGACCTTCCATGTCGAGCAGCAATGGCAACCCAACGCTGATGAGTCGCTGTACGGCTTGGGCGGGAATCAGTTGGGACTCCTCAACATTAAGGGTTACGATCTCGACCTTTGGCAACACAATGGGACCGCCGTTGTTCCCTTCCTGGTTTCCAGCCGCGGCTATGGCCTTTTGTGGGACAACACCTCCTACACCCGTTTTGGTGATTTACGTCCCTTCGAGCCGATTCCGGCAGGCCAGCTTTTCGACGCCAGTGGCAAACCCGGCGGCCTGACCGGTTCCTACTATGCCGGCGCCCAGTTCGAGCGGCGGGTTGCTCAGCGCGTCGATTCGAAGATCGCCATCAACATCCCCGACGGCACGCATGATCCCAATCGCGCCATACATCCCGATCTGCCCGGCGGTGACATTAGTGTCCGATGGGAAGGAGAACTCCAGCCCGCCGTGACCGGCGACTATCTCTTTCAGGCCTTCTCAAACAACGGCATCAAACTCTGGATCGGAGATCGAATGGTCATGAACCATTGGCGTCAAAACTGGCTGCCCTGGAAGGATCTTGCCCGCGTTCACCTGGAAGCCCAACGCCGCTACCACGTGCGCCTGGAGTGGACCAAAGATCAGGGCGGATTGACGGCCATGAATTTGTCCTGGAAAACCCCTGCCTCGTATCCCTCCACATCGCTGTGGTCTGAGGTAGGAGACGGCGTCGATTATTACTTCGTATACGGCCCGGAACTGGACAAGGTCATCGCGGGGTATCGTGGGCTCACCGGCCAATCTCCCATGATGCCGGTCTGGGCCTTCGGCCTTTGGCAGAGCCGCCAACGCTACAAGACTGCGCAGGAGAGCCTGGATGTGATCGACGGCTTCCGC